>Ga0160422_10000095_pt1 | contig 47144 bp, 43 predicted proteins | sample Fk160mmetaG_FD_108192 | JGI IMG/M metagenome (GOLD analysis project Ga0160422, IMG submission 108192) | Marine microbial communities from the Central Pacific Ocean - Fk160115 60m metaG | ecosystem: Environmental > Aquatic > Marine > Oceanic > Photic zone | place: The Central Pacific Ocean... | reverse complement strand
TCGAAACTAATTACAAGATCAAAATTTTCCTTGGGCAATGTCGCATTCAATGCATCCTTTGCGAGGTATCTAATAATGTCGGAAGAATAGTGAATCTTTGCGTATTCCAAGGCTTCGACGTTTAAGTCACAAGCAGTGATTCTATTAGCCAAATTCATTTTGGAGAGAATTTTGGCGCCGTAGCCTATACCACAGGCAAAATCCAAGACTTCGCTACCATCGTCTAGCCGTGTGGCGGCGAATTCGTATCTTTTTCTATGATCCGCCCGGATTTGCTCGATTTCCGGAGCAACTTGTCGCTCCGCCTTATCCATCGACTTGACCGCTCGGGCTAAAAGTATTTGCGGATTAGGTCTTTCGACGACGATGCTATTGAACCCAGCTCTGCCCAACAAAAAAGTCAAATATTTCTCGTTGAAGGGAGTTTTGACGATGTCGAAGTGAGCAGGATCATAGTTTTCAACTTTGGGATTTCCCTTGGTCTGCTCCCCATACAATCCACTTCTGCTTATTCGACCGAGGGAATCTGGGTTGCGCAAATCCGCTTCGGTCCATTCTGCCTTCAACCAAATCTTGGCAAAATAATCCGTATCCGGTACGGTCAAACTAACTTTTCCACCAATGGAGAGGGCTCTGTGCCAATCGGCGAGACAAGAGTCAACTTCCATCGACGTCATGAACTCAAGAGTCTGTTCGCATTCTATCGAGTTCAGGGAGTCGTTAAAGCGCCTAGAGAGATTCCAAGGATCGAGATTAAGGATTGTTTTGTCGAACAGAAGAGTTTTTTCGTCTACTTCTTCTTTGCCGGAATTGCCAAAAACTACTTTTTTGATTTCCTTTGCAGTTGATTGAACGGATATCCCAATCGGTTCGACCGGAGTTTTGCATTTAGTAGCTTTTGCGATCAAATGGCATTCGTCGAAAATAGATAATTGTATTTCGGAAAAACCAGCCCTACTCAAAAGAAAAGAAATGTTTTTGAGGTTGAACCCTGATTTGTGAACGTCCCAATAGGTGGAGTTATAATTTTCAGACGTCGGATCGCATTCCCTCTGCCACCCGTAAAACCCGGCCATGCTCCAAGACGCGTCCGACCACTTTTCACCGTATGTAGATTCGTTCCACTCGGCCTTATTCCATTGCTCGATGTGAAAATCCAAAAAAGGAACCACCAAATGAATGCCACCCCCGACTTCCAGGCATCTATGCCAATCATTCAAAGTCGTTTCAACTTCCTTGAATGTAAGGTGTTCGAGCATGTGCCTGCAATAGATTTCACGAACTTTTTCGAAGTGACAGGATAATTCCCAACTCTTGCAGACAACCTCTACGGAATTCAATTTCCGCAAGTCACATCCTACATATCCTTCCTTACGGTCAGGTCCGCAGCCAACATACACTTTAGCGTCTTTTATTTTCACGAATTCAGATGCAGTTTTCCCGGTTGTACTTGGAATTCAAGTAATCGAATCTTTCCTTTTTCGCTAAAAACTCATTTATTTCGCTTATGGTCTGCTTAATATCCAAAACCTTTCTTAAGAATCCCAATTCAGACAAAAGAAACAGATTTGAACATTTCAAATGATTCAAAATTTCAAAAATATTTAAATATTCGTGCAAGCCCTTTCCATTATAGAATATTATGCAGTATTGGAACTGAAGTTTCTTCAACACATCTAAATCTTTCAGGGTCTGTGGAGATATCTTTTTTTCAAGGCTTGGATGAAAATAGATTTTAAGTTCGTTAGAATCAGTCGAGTTTTCAGAGGAGCTTATGATGTGAATTGGTGGATTTTCGTTGAAATTCCGTATGAGAGATAAAGTCTTATCGAAGGAAAAGCGATTGGATGAGCGGATCAATAATAGAGGTTGCTGAGAATATGGATGTAAAAACTTTTTGCATTCGTTTTTTAGATTTAAATTGAATGTCTTTTCGTGGTCGAAGTTATTGGAAAACTCTGAATCTAAAATACTTTTTAGATGAGGATCAGCGGAAAAACGTTTCTCTTTTCCGAGTAAGTCATGCAAAAATCTTTTAAGGTTTGAAGTGTTGTGCCAACCACTTTGCAGAACATGTAAATCAATTGCCTTTTCGTTGTAATATCCCGACCTCAAAAAATCAAAGCCTAGTGCGTGTACCTTGGAAGCTCCATGATATAATAAATCCATTATGGCAAGTATTCCGGTCATCGGAATGCATTTTAGTTCGTTTGTTAACTCTTGATACCACTTTTCATCAATTACTGAATAATCGAATTTGTACCTACGGTTCTTTTCTTCGAAGGAAGAAATGGTTTGATCCCAGAACTTGTCATATGATGGGAGTCGAGATTGAATTCTTAAGTGCTTGGGGTTGAGAATTCTCTTACATTTTTCGAAATTAAATTGATATGAGGATTGCTGAGGAAGTCCGTACCAAATTTCGCACCTGCTACCTAAATCATGGTCCGAGTTTTCTTGGTGCTCGTAAAAGTCATTGCATTTTGCAACTATGTCAAATTCATCTACGAGAGATGCCAGTTGCCGACCTTTAAGGAAATAAGAAGGGGCTACGACAACACAGCTTTTCTGGAAAACTAAATCTTTAAATGAGTTTATAGTTTTAAAAGACTAAATCTAAAGCAAGGATTCAATAAGGTCTAAATCATCCAAAGTGTCGACCTGAAAGCTTCTTTTAAGTGGGATTTTGACAAAACCGATTTTTCCACTGAATCTAAGTTTCGATTCCAAAAGATTTTTCCTTGTCGTAATGTAGAACGCACCTGTCTCAACATACCTCAGATCCATTTCTTGGCGCATAGGTCTATTTTCAGGGTCCCATTCCACTGGAGTTCCGTTCAGACTCCATCGTGGAAGCCAGTGTTCTTCGGTTACGCTGATAATGGAATCAAATTCTTTCATTTTTTCTAAACCATAATTGATTTCTGATTGTAACAATAATGGAGAAGTTGGCTGTATGAAAACCAACGTGTCAAATTGCACGTTCTCGGCAAAATGAAGCAGCGCATCTTCACTTTTTGAGAAATCACCTGAAATTTCCTTCGGGCGGTCAAGAACTTTGCAACCGATGCCCAAGGCGTATTCCTTGATTTTATCGCAATCCGTGCTGACCCATGTTTCGGATACTTCTGAAGCAAGAGATGCATTAACCGTGTACCAAAGGAGTGGTTTTCCTTTCAACTGAACAAGATTCTTGTTTTTTATGCCTTTGCTGCCACCTCTTGCTAAAATAATGGATTTTGAAATCATTGACTATTGAACTTCAATGGCATCCTCTGGTTGACATTTTTCCCTTCAACAACTTTTCGATTTTGCGGAGTGCGGTTTTGAATCCCTTACCTCGATTGAGATGCCCCTGCCAAATCTCTGGCACAAAACCAGAATCCACGGATTGCATGATTTGGAAAAGGTGATCTAATCTTAAATCACCTTCACCAAGTTGAAGTCCTTCTTGAGTTGTTCCTGCGCCATCGGAAATATGAAGGTGTTTGACCTTTTGGGTTAGGTCTTTTGCAAATCGATTTAATGATTTTTTCGCTTGGTTGCAGTACAATAGCGCATGAGAGGTGTCGAAGCAGACGTTGAGCTTGGAGTCTTGGGAAAATTCCAGAATCTCTTTGGAATCCAAGAATATGGTATTGTACCATTGTCCTCCGAAGTACCAAGGGTTGGGCGGCATATTTTCGACTAATAATTGAACGCCCTCGTTATCAATTGACGTTAAGTTTTTCTTCAGGGACTTATATTGATCTGGTCGATTCGTTTCCTTCAAATATTCGAAATGACCTCCTGGGTGGACAACAATTTTGGGTCCTAGATTTTGATCCGTACCCTTAAAGATGGGACTGAGTTTGCGGGATATATCGATGGTCCTTTCAAGCATTTCAAAGGAGTAATCTAGAACGTTCGATTGATCCGTGGCAAAATCGATTAGTTTGTCTTCGTAATATTCCGGAGCATGAACAACTAGTTCTGATTCAATACTATCATATCTTTTTACGAATTCGTTAAGGTCAGTATTCGTCAAATCTCTCCAGGTAAGATGAATTTCCACGAGTTTGGGTTTCCAATCGAGAAATTCATCAAAATCATTGAGCCTTCCAACGATCCCCCATTTTTTATCAATGTCAAAAGAGTTGTTGTCATTACTAGACTCATTAACGTCTTCAAATTGGATGAATTCTTCCCTGGAAAGGTCTCTGACCAGTTTTTTTCCAACAAGTTTGTCAACGTGCAGAGGAGAAATGCCCTTTGCAGGTGATTTTGCAATCAAATCATGCTCTTCCAGGATTTTACCTTTCGGTAAGTCAAGCGAAGCAACGAGGGATTTCCCCAAGGCGATTCGATTACCCTGCTCGCCTTGATTTAGGATTCTTTCATTTTGCCCAAGACTTTTTTCGATTAACCTAATGGATTTGACCATTTCGGAAAATTCTTCAGGTTCGAGAGATGAGCTATGATCCGGGCCATTTGCCTTCGATGAAAGGGTAATGTGTCTCTCAATAATTTTTGCTCCCAACGCAACGGCAGTCAATGTAGGAATAAACCCCTTTTCGTGACCCGAATAGCCAACAGTTCTTTTGCACATTAGCTCCAGTCTTTTGATGAAATTCAGATTAAGATCTTCAAAGGATGCCGGGTAAGTGCTGTTGCAGTGCAGTAAGGCGTATTGAATTTCGAGCGAGTTCAGATGATTGATCACCTGATCAATTTCAGCTTCCGTTGACATTCCGGTCGACAGAATCAAAGGTTTGTCGAGTGAAGCCAATGAATCTATGAGTTTCAAATTAGTAAAGTCGGGACTACCGATTTTGAATGCAGGCAAATCCAAACCTTTAAGAAACTCCACGGATTTCAGATCAAAAGGGGTAGCTAGAAAATCTAGACCAAGAGTTGAAGACTTTTTGTGCAGTTCCTCGAAGAATGAAATTTCCAAATCGCAGTTTCTAAGTTCATTAAGCAAATATTGAGTGCTATGCTCTGCGGTTAGACTGTTCTTCAATACACTTTCAGTGTAGATGGAATTCAAATCCCGCAGTTGAACTTTGACTGCGTCGGCGCCGCACTCTGCGGCCTTTTCCATCAGAGCGTTGGCAATCTCGTGGCTACCGTTGTGATTTATGCCAATTTCTGCAATTACATATGTAGGTTGATTTTCTCCGATAAGACTTTTCCCAATCTCAAGCAGTGATTGCGGTTGATTGGAATAAATCGATATTAATTGATTTTGATCATTGATTACCGGCAGATACTGAACTTTTCTGAGGAGTGCCTTGATCTCACTTTTTGATGAGTGGTTTGTGGTAAAAAGAAAATCCGTATTTTGAATTTCGGTAACGGCAATTTTCAAGTTCGGTTCATTTTGACGAGTCATCCACCGCAATATGTCACCATTTGTGATAACGCCCGTGAGGTGATACTCCCCATCAATAACCATTGCAATGGAATTCTTGTTAGTGGTAATTTTGACTAGTGCATCATGAACGGAAGCATTTTTGTCTATGACGTATGAATCTACTTTCTTATTATTGTACACTTATATTGAATTGTAGAATTACGCTTTACTGAAACATCGCCCTCTGTTCATTTTGTCTGATTTGAGCACCTTTCATGTGCACCAGAGTATGAGAGTTCTGAAGCCCGTAGGCATAGGTGATGAGGTATCTGTTTGCTCCATGGGTTTGCAAATATGACTTTTCAGCAGTTTGCCCTGCATGCAGAATCCTTTGATCAAAAATTATTAAATCAGTGGATTTCGTTTCTGCATAGAATGTAGCGGGGTTTTCACATTCGGCCCGATGTGAACCAAGTTTGAAAGACATTCCGAAATCATTCGAATGATGGTCCTGCAACAAGAGGCATGCTTTGATGATATGGCAATCATCGCTCCACAGACCTTGCTCATCGCCATTTCCCCTTTCTTTGCAAAGATAGTCCTTGGTGTCACGATGCCAACCGGTGGACTTATTTTGGTGCAAGTCGGAATGCTCGGCGAAAATAAAATTCGAGGATGTGAAAATTACACTCCCCAAGATGCGAAGAAGTCTTTTGTTGTGGTGGAAGAGATTTAGCTCTTCGAGCTCGGGAGTCTGGCCCGCAAAACCAGAAAGAATCTTACCGTGATTACCTTGGCTGAATGATTTGTGATTAAGAAAGTAATCATCTAATATTTTTCTAAATTTTCTTACCTCATCCAATGTTAGAAAATTACTAACAATCAGAACTCCATCATCTAGGTATTTTTGATTTTCTTCTATGGAAAGATTCATATATCAATTGTTACATATTTCTTTCATAAGCTTACTCCATAGCTTTTCGTGGCGTTTTCTACTAAATTGCGCATGATATTTATTGTAAGAAATTTCAGCAAATCTCGAACGCAATCTTCCATTTTTCCTTAAATGAGCATAACATTCTAGAAATTCCTCATTGTTTGAAACATTAAAATAAAATCCATTTTCCTTGTGATTTATCAATTCTGATACTCCACCGACATTCGATGCGAGCACGGGAGTTCTTAAAGCCATTGCCTCTAGAATTGATATTGGTAAGACCTCTGCCAAGGAAGGTAAGATCAACAAGTCTGCAGCTCTTATGTAGGGTATAGCTTGTTCAACTTCTCCCACCAATTTTAAATTATCTTCATTTTTTGGACTTTGGATCTGATCAACGATATCCTGGCCACCAAAGTCTGAAATACCGCCTATGAAATAAAAGAGATCAGACGGAAAATTTTTACGGAACCAACTGGCATTATCAATAATGAGTTTTTGGTTTTTCCTTGTTTGTAAAGTTGCAACGCATACGGAAATAAACTCGTTCTGAGGTAATCCTAACTTTTTTCGCAAATCCCCTTTGTTTACTTTTACGAGGTTTTCAGTTTCGGATTCATTACAACAATTTCCTACACTGTGAGCATGCTTGGTTTTCAATCCAAACGACCTCCATTCAGCAATTACGTTTTTAGAGGTTGTCACGAAATGGTCATACTCTCCGAGGCGTTTCAGCAGTTCCTCCTTGGGAATAGGGAATCTGTAATGCTTAGTTTGTATTTGTGTAAGGATTACCCGTTCAATTTTTCTAAGGTTTGGAAGTAGTTTGAAAATCCTAAATTTAAACAAATTGTGAAAGGCACAGTCATTGGAAATAAGCAATCTGATTTGTTGTCTCTTAAGCCTTTTGACCAAGTCTTGTATGTGCTTCTCAAAAGGCGGCCATTTTTTAAAAGAAAAATCCAATGCAGGTCTTGGTATCTTTTTTCCATCAATGGTTTTGGGAATTGGGTTTCTGGAAAAATAGATAATGCCAACTTTCTCTTGAGTTAAAAGTAGAGAAATTAATATTTCAAGATTTGCGGATGGGTTCCCATGATTGCCACCGATTTGATTAGCTAGAAATAATATCATTGTGAACAAATAGAGTATCCATGAAATCAGTTCCGAATCTGCCATCCCAAGCTTTTGAATAAACTAAAGTATATCCAAGATTTACTAAATGACCGACGTATTCTTTGGTCTTCTTTTTTAAGTCAGGATCCAAGAAGTCATGAAACTCAATCGAAATCTGTTTAATATTTTTACATAAATCCTTGCAGAGGGAATCAATGAAATGAAATTCAGAACCTTCAATATCTACTTTCAGGTAATCAATGGAATCTATTCCATTTTGGTTCATGAGATCATCTATGGAGATCGTAGTGACTTTGTAAGTTTTGGGACTTTGTTCTCCCCATTTAAACTTTTCACTTACTGAAGAAAAAATGTTTCCTGCCTCTTGGTTTTCCACATCAACGAAATCTGCTTGCATTCCTGATTTGGAATAGATCGCTTTATTTAGAAAGTTTATTCTGTCTTCTGAAGATTTTGAAATAAGAAAACTCTCAAAAAGATTTACATTAGGCTCCACTCCAACATATTTTTCAATCGCCTCCGAACCAAAATATTCTTTGAATAGAGCATAAAACCTACCATCATTGCTACCTAGTTCAACAGCAGTGATTTCGTTTCTTTTAAATTCCCAAAAAGTATGATCGAGAATACAAAAGAGTTGGTTGTCAGAAATTTCCATCTAATCAATTCTTTTCGTTTTTACTTCCATTCCAAAAGGGATGTAATCTCTTCCATTTCTTTCATGTTTTCATACCCTAGGAGACTGTATCCAGTATTAATTCGATCATCTTCGGATGAAGCTGTAAAAATTTCTGGAAAATTTTTTCTTAGCCTTGATTTTGTTTTTTCTTTCAACACAAAATCAAGAAGCTTAGGGTTAGCTACATAAAACGGTTCTTTGGCTAAAATAACTTCTTTGTTAATCCTAGTATTTGATTCGACGACTTCGACTTTTGCTCCACATGCCAATGCATAAGCAATGTGACTTCCAATGGTATCCGTTACAATAGTCTCAAATGCAGAAAAAATCATCCACATTCTTGTAAGTGCGTTTTTATCCAGGATCCAAGCACCGGTTACTAAAGGTAACGCAAGCTTTGAACAATTTTTATCGCTTGAAGTAAGTACATCACTTCCGCCAATACAGCACGCAATTAGTTCATGTGAATAATCAATTCGATTGATTATATCAAAGATCGACCTGTTTATATCAACATTTTTAGGACAATTATCAGTATTATGGGCCGGAACTACAAGAGTGCTGTTTGGTATACGGTTAGGTAAACTTCTTGGCTTTGCATAGAGAAAGTTTGCTCCAACCGCGGTTACCTTGTTAAACCCATTTTTTGAAAGAAGGTTTGCTTCATTTTGTTTGTTGGTCAAATAAGTTTCTTTTTTAAGCTCATTGTAATTTCCGCAAGAAATTAGGAGTTTGGGATCATTTAATGGTAGTGCATTCCAACCATGAGACCATGATGTTTTGGTTTTAGGAGTGAATTTTAATCCTGCTTTAATAGCTAAGGTATGACGCACTCCATAGAGGTCAATTTCACCACACTCTATTTTTGATCTTGATATCTGTGGCAAGTGCTCAATCAAATTTGAGAAGTTTTGATTTGAGCGAAATCCATTTGAGTAGGACTCAGGGATCCATTTCTCAACAACTTGTTTATTGTAATTATAAACGCTGATTTTTTGGGGGTCTATATGGTATTCTCTTACAAGCTGCTGCTGGATTTCATGAATGAAAGATGAGGTTATAATTATCTGATTAAAATCTAATTTCTTAAGGATTTTTGGGCTATGTATCTCAACTTCATCTATTCGAGTTCCGACTTTAGATTGATCGTTGTCGATAACTATCGGATTTTCAAAATTCTGTCTCAAATCATCCATTGCGTCTTTAAAGCATGACCCTCCTCCAAAAAAAATTGTCGTGTTAGTCAATTTCACTAAGCAATTGGAAATATTGCGTTATGAATCCGGAATGATCGGAAAAACATTCGAATAAGTTTGAGGGTTTAAATCCTTTGCGATCCCAAATAATCTGGCACTTTCCGAATCATTCCCTGTTTTCCCGTATAATATGCCTAGATTGAAGAATTTGTAAAAATTATCAGGTATGGCTGCGGGTAGCGGTTGATCTGCTAAATGATCTAGGAAATCTTTATTATATTTAGACAGACCAGCGATGATAAAAATAATTTTCGAGTGGATGTCGAGGTCCTCACGGTCAATTGAGAAAAATTCAAAATTATGCGATTTGAGAAGTTGCAACTCTTCTTTCGAACCATGAAACCAAAGTCCATAACAGATTGTATTCATTGCATATGGTGCATAAAGTAGTAGTTTTCTGGCTATAGGAATCAGGAACTTTGAAATATCTTTTTTGGCAATGATTTGATTCATTATAAAAAGAAGAGATGTCCTTGGATTATATTTGGAATAATCTACGTCATTTAAAAGGATACTTGCCCATTTTTCAGATTCTTTTTCGAATCTGACCGGAGAAGAAAGAAAATAGCTTGTAAATGGAGAAAGTAATTGATCAAAAACTAACTGTTTTAGATTGATCCTAGATTTATTATTATTTGAACATAGAGTAAGCACTTTATTGAAAAGGTTGTCTTCGCTCCATCTGGCATGAACTGCTAGCGATTTTGCAATATTAGTGGTAGAAAGCTTATCTATATGATGAAGAATTGCATCTGGGGAATCTTCTTTCATTGAGAGCACTGTGGGTGCTATATACTCGTAAAGATCTGCTTTCAAAGGAGCCAAGCGCTCGTTTTGGTCAAGAGCGATCATAGTTGTCCAAATTTCGAGAAGTTCTTCTCTTTGCCTATTGTCTTCAGAGAATTTAAATGAAAAATCTACACAAGCAGAAACTACATTTCTTCTACATAAATCAGCCTCACTGATTCCCAATTCGCTGATAGGTTGACACAAATCATTCATTAATTTTGGATATTTGACTATGATATCCGCGATATTCATTTTTGTAGTCAAACATTCTGTTGGTGTAAGGAGATAACCAAGAGTAATATTTTTGATTTCTTTGGCAAAGGAGGTTTCTTCAAAGTTACTTTCAAGAAAATTAAAAGCAGATTTTCTAAAATATTTGTTGTTCACAAAATCTACAGGTGAAGAGGTTTGGTTGAGTTGTTTTTTCTCAGTTAGCGAGCACCACAAATATTGTAAATTGGAATCATCTTCTAAATAGATTGATTTGTAAGTAGATTTATAAAACACTGATTGATTAAAAGTTATCAATTTTTTTGGATCAGAAAATGGTTCTAAATTAATATTTTCAGAATCCGTTTGATGGATTGAAGACTTACCTACATTAATTATTTGATTCACAAAAAAACGTAAGGATTTACTTTTATCAAAATTAATAATATTCGGAAAAGGCAACCCAAGCAGTAAACACCTAAACGGTGAGAATGAAGGATTTGTTATAAATTGTATAGATTTTTTATATGCTAATGATATAATATATACTTGCGTGGATAATGTAATGTCCTTTACGCATATAAATATTTGGTTATATCTTAAAATATTTTTAAGTGTCTCATCTAAGGAGTAACTTTCATCTATGACTATTAAATCAAAATTTTCGTTATTTGAAAGAGACCTAATGATTAAATCAAATGTGGAATTTTCTTTTTCTAGTAAGGATGATTTCTCGTAAATAAATAAAGTTTTCTTATCGGATGCATCCGACTTAAAGTCAAATGGTGTAACTTCTTTTAAAGGACAAAAGAAAAGCTTTTTACATAAATTATTATGAGTTTCTGTATCAATTGGTTTATTGATTTCATCAGGTAGAAAATTTGTGATTATTATTTCGTTTTCTTTAACTAATGCAGAGATTTTATCCGAGGCGAAACTGTGTAAATCAGATAGGGAAAGGGTGCATGATTTAACTTTCTGATCATGTTTATTTATTTCAACTAATAATTGACTTAAAAATTGTGTTTTCATGTGAGTAATTATGTTGTATTATTAATTAAAAATATTGCTAATTCATTAATCAAATATTATAGCTATTCTGTCTGTAGAAGAGGATTCTTCGTGTTTTATTACCTAATAGGAAAACCACTCTTGCTGAGATCATAAATAGTGGCAAAGCGATATAATAAGATAACCGGTCTCCGAATTCCCTTAGATTCTTATGCCAGCCGAAATAAAGCCATTTTAAAGACGGCACTTCTCCTCTTAGTGGCAGAATCATTTTGAACCAAATTGAAAACTCCGTTTTATCGAATGGGTTCGGTTTGAGAAAGTCATAATTATAAGCTTTGATCTCCTCTCTAAAGAAATATTCCAAAAGATCGATTTCATTATTGGACAAGCGTTTCTTCCATCTTTTTGTGACATATTCATTCGGTCCTACCACTTTGCTAGATACATCATCTGGATCATTTTGCAAAGGCCCACTTCGTTTGGTCTGATAGCGATTGCTGTAACCTCCTGTCCCTTTCCATGCCTTTCCCAACATGGTAGGGCAATAGTCAGGGTTTTCCCAAATCCGAATGAAGCTCACTTCAAGGTCTTCGGTTAGCTTTTTTATGGTTTGGACGAATCGGAGGTTGAGGTCCTCGTTGCGGATCGTCAAGAAACGATCCGGGGATTCTCGTTTCTTTTTCCTAATGGAGCGGAAGGTTTCTAAAAAGTAAAGGATCCAAAATCCAAATACAAAAGGACCCTCCATTGAAAATTGGCAACGCAGGAGCTCCGTGAACCTCTGCGGGATGTTTCCAAGTCTAAGCGCATAAGCGTTTCCTAGCTGATTGACAAACTGGTGGTTCGAAGAAGCAAAACCCGCTCGAGGGTCACGCACCAGATGAATAAAGAGTGCTTCAGGAGAATCTTTAATGGATATGTCGATAATTTTTCCACTAAAACCTCGAAACACATTTTCTTTTTTTAGCGAAATCGAATCGGTCAGAATCAGGTATTTTATTTTGGGGATATCTCTGTTGAAAGCTCTGGCTATCGCGAAAAAAGATGCGAATATGACATCCTTTCTAGAGATTGTATTGTTCTGTAATGCTAACTGATCAAAGATAGCCCTGATCATCTCCCGATTTATGGTAGTGTCAGGATCACCTCCAAAACGGCGAACTAATTTGTAGTCTTCATCGTGTAAGTCGCTGTACAAAAGCCTGAAGTAAGATTTTTGCGTCCAGAAGAAATGAGCTTTACGAGAGTTAACCTTTGTCGCGTCACCGAATTCAGTAATGAAATAGGAAGTGCAGTAATGAATCCACGGAATGGAAAGGACTTCGGGGTGTTCGTCGAACAAGGTTTGGAAGAATCCATTTCCCGCACGACCTGCATGGTCGATAACATAAAGGGGGCGAACATTCTTCAGAAAGTCTTTAAAAGCTCCGAGTTCCGATTTATTTTCAGTGATCATGTCTTCTGGGCATCAAGAACATATATGTTGCAGAATTGATGAGGAAAGAACCCAATTAGAACTTTTTGAAAAAGGTTTCCAATAGGAGACAAAAGATAGCCTTCTCGTCGCCCCAGGCTTTCATCAAAGTTCTTGTGCCCTTTTGCCCGAAAAAACTTCAATTTGTAAAGCAGAGGCATGTTTTCCACAGGTCTTATCTTGCTAACTGAAAATCCTCCCTTCTGAAAAGCTTGAGCAAGTTCTCTTGAACTTAGGTTCATTTTGTGAAACTTCAGTTGAGATTTCCTCCTTTGCCTAAAAGGTTTATTCGCAAAAAAATCATTAATAAAGTTCTGTAGGTTGTCGGCTCTAAAAGATGCACAGAGTCGAGCGTTTTTCTTCATTACTCTATTGGTTTCTAGAATCGCCTTGTGTAAATCTTTTTCCTCAAGGTTGTGATAAAGCCCAAAGGCAAGTACACAATCAAAAGAGTCCGCTTCGTATGAAAGACTTGTAATATCATCGGTCCGAACCTTAAGCTTTGGATCGGAGTCGAGAAGAGCCTGGATTGCACCATCAATATAATCGAATCCTTGAATCTCATACCCGCAATCCTTGAAAAAGCGAAGTATTCGACCATTTCCGCAACCTGCTTCAAGAATTTGATCTTTTTTGGAATGAACTGCTTCCAGCGCAAATTTCAATGGGTAAACATCGGCGTTTTCTTGAGGCAAGTCTACTGGTATATCTTTCCATCTTTTAGCCCAATAATCCTTGCTGGAACGTGCTCTGTAGGTCTTTCTCAATTTTTGGTGCCAAAAATGGCTATGCTTTTGAGGATCGGGTGAATAATGAAGTAAGTTTCCTCTTCCTCGGATTGAACTTGTTCTCTAATTTCGAAACTACCTGATTTAGCGTAATCATTAAGAACATTAACGAGAAGTTGGGCTCGCATGTATGAATCCTCAAAACAGTCAATGGCATCATTGTTTTCAAAATTAGGAAAAGTATCTTGCCTGATGATGGGGCCTTGATCGATTTTCCGATCCATAAAGAAAGCACTGGCTCCAACAGTTCCTTCTTTTAACAGCGAATAATAAATTGTAGTGCTGCCTCTGAACTTGGGGACTATGCCTGGGTGAACATGCAGAAACTTTTTTCCTAAATTTAAAACTGTCTGCTTCAATATTACTCCCGCTGGTCCGGAATAGATGATAACTGACTGTTTTAGAGCTTTAATTATGGAAATAGTTTCTTCGGAATTTGGGTCTGAGCAGTTGGAATGCTTGATTGGTATGTTCATCCTGCCAGCAAGTTTTTCGACCGAAAGGGAAAGATTAAAAGTCGTTTCATCCCTTTGAAATTCTTTTTGTGCGGGAGGTTTTAACATAACATTTCCTTTGTTGCTTGTTTCTTTTGCAAGAACAGCTGCAGAGGGAATCAATCCACATATTTCAAGCGCTTGAAGATAAATTCTACTTCGATTAGTTTCTGCGGCCATTATGGCCACATCATCCAAAATTATGGGTTTAGTCCGTGTTGCTTTGATAAATTTAAAACAATATCTTGTTCCAATTCTAGCACTACACAAGTGAGCACTATGGTTGCGGGCTGATCGTTCAGAAAAGAACTGGTAGTCAGCATGTCGTTTACCTTCAAAACGGTATTGAGAGATTTGAAAGATTTCGCTCTGAAATAAGCAAGAAGGAGGGCTAGACTGAAGTAAGCGTATAAGCCTTTGTCATGAAAGTCATTTCCAATTTTTCTGTAATTATCGTCATATGCGGACTGAATTCTTCTAAAAACTTCAAATTTCTTGATCAATCTGTTGAGTCTTTTTTTCGCTTTGTAGAAATCTCCATTGAGCAAATCCTTGATGCAGTGCGAAATTATATCACATGTTTCGAATCGTTGGCAGTGGGGAGGAAATTCTTTTAAGGTCATTTCTTCGAAAGCAGGAAGGAAATCCAACCACTTGCCCAACTTTTTCTCTACTACGCATAAATTAAGAAACATCGGATACTTTTGCTCGAAGAGAGCAATGTCGACATCAGTCCCAATCATTTTCTCAATTTCTTGAAATTTTTTTCTTCTTAGATCTAGAAAACTTCTAATGTAAGAAGAGTCGCCGGCTACGCTATAATGATATTTTTCCGGCTCTTGCTGCAGATCGCGTGAGCAATAAAGGTATTCTTTTTTAGCGATAATCTGCTCTCCGGGAATCTGCAGTTGCGATTATTTTTTTTGAAAAATGATTGATCGAAGCATTTGCACCATGATTCTGAATAATAAGATCAGGTGCTTTAGGTTTCTCAAAAGGGATATCAATTCCTACAACATTTTTAATTTTGCCGTCCAGTGCCTTTTGATAAAGACCTTTGGAATCCCTTTTCACGAGTTCCTCCACAGGCACGTCAATAAACACTTCCGTGTATTCTTGCAGATTTTGCCTATTCCATTCTCGCGATTCCTCAAAGATCGAAAGAATGCAACATACCACATCTATCTTCTGGTCATCCAGCAGTTTGCAAAACCTACTTATTCGTCCGGCGTTTTTTCTTCTGTCTTCCATGCTATGACCCAAGTCATCTCCCATGATTTCTCGAAAGGAATCTCCGTCTACAAGAATCGCTTTTCTGCCATTTAGGCTCCATAATTTTTGCACCTCTTTTCCTATCGTAGTCTTGCCTGCCCCGGAAAGACCTATCAGCCATATAACCATAATGAATTTAGCGTTTGATGGAGAGGAGCCCGTTCTTCCCCGGCGTGCTTCTCTCTTTTGCCAGATCAAGATCGGACAGGGAATCGATTTCAAGCCAACCTGCGTCAAATCCGGAAGAATGAACGCATATCTTCTTGGAAATAAGCTCCTGGAGCAAGTCGGTCATGTAGGATCCGAGCGTTAACCGACAATCAGAATGATCAAGGAACTTTTCTAGCTCTGGAACAGCGGAATTTGCAAAACCGGTCAGTCCAACGTATTGCCCCTGAATCTCTGTAATATCTTCAGGTTTCGCACCGAGCTCAAGGATTTTTCCTTCACCATCCATCTTGAGAGTCTCGGCATCCTCAAGAACGTTCTCGAACCTCTGTTCCCAATAAGGTTTCCATTGCCTGTCGATGGTAACCGAAATGGGATGAGGGGAGTTCATCTGCTGACGCAGCATTTCAGGTTCAAAAACGATATCCGAGTAGGAGGCGATAAATCCACCTTGCCAAAAAGATCGAGCGCATTTCAGGGTTTCGACCATGTTGGTCGATGCATAACGAGGATTGAAGAAGTAATGAACATTTTCAAAGGGCATTTTTTCAGCCTTGAATCCACAAACAATTGCAATTTCAGTTATACCTGCCGCGCGGGCACTTGCGATGTGCCACTCCATAAGTGGCTTTCCATGCAAGGGGACAAGACCTTTGGGGCAATTTTCAGTGAGCGGTCTAAGCCGACTGCCTTGACCGGCTGCAAGGATTATGAGTTTGTTTATCATGATGCTTGAATGCTGAGAGGAAGTTCCACAAAAGGGATAAAGACCTAGCTAGTGATGTATCGGATGAAATCATGAGGCCAACCAAGATTGCAAAAGCGAGTTCGACTGTTCGCTTGAACCGTGGGGTCTTTCCGGATGCCACATGATTCCAAGGATTGGCAGGTCGGGATGGCAGGCACCCTCCACAATATCATCATCGGATAATGCGAAAACTTCGATGGGCGAGGCAACCTGATCCCGTGTAATTCCTTGGTCGTGGTAAGAATTTACGTCTAGTGTTGGGCCAATGAGCTGCTTCATCTCAGGGGTAAGTATTCTCACCGGATGAGAATTTGTGACATGTGGCTTGGGCTTCCCCAATCGTTCCGAAAGGTTTCTCGATATTCCTCCACCGAAAAACCTGTTGATCATCTGCAATCCTCTGCAAACGCCGAAGACAGGAATGCCTTTTTTTTGCGCAATGGACAGGAGCTCCATTTCGATTTGGTCTCGCTGAGGGTAGTAATCTCCGAAGTTCACCGTTTCCCCGGGAAGGGGTTGGAGGTTGTTGCCACTAGAGAGAAGAACGTGTGTTATTCCGGTTGAATTCAGAAAATTTGCTGGAGAAGGCAACCGGTTGGGAATCAATACAGGGGTCACACCCAATCTAGACAAAAGTTCCCACCAGTCATGGCTTAGGCAGTCTCGTTCCTCATTTGCACTACCTCCAGACTGGATGCATCTTGCTGTGATTCCAACGATTTGGCTCACCTAGCGAATCTTTCTTATTTGCCTGCCTTTGCAATCAAGCTCAACGAATTCAGCACCCGCAACTTGCTCGAAGATGAGCTGTCCGCATCCAATTGCTGAAGGAAGTTGAAGTTCCGCCGATCTGATTGCCATGTGCGAAGCTGCTCCGCCGTATTGGGTAACAAGCCCGACAATCCCGGCTCCGAAAATCCAGTCGAATCCCGGATCCGCATTTTCAATCAAGGCAATCTTTCCTACCAGTTCATGAGGGTTACTTTCCTTGACCGAGATTGGTTGAACGGGTGCTCGGACGCAACCTTCAGTGATAAAGTTAGGCTGAGATTCTGGGATTTCAAAACAATGAATGCAGTCGGCGTCTACGATCATTCCCGGAAGCCTAGTCAAATCGTAGACGATTTGTTTCTTTCGATAATGAGATATTCTCATTCTCAATTCCCGCCCGAGGATCGAGGAGGTACTCTTCCATGACTCGCTCATCAGAACCTCGACCGAGAGGTGTGATAGGTCTTCATCGCTGAGGTCAAAAAACTTTCCCAATTTACGAATCAAAGTTAAAGCCGAATCGATGTTCTTGGTGAATTCGAACTTAAGCTGTTCCCGTGCTGGAATTGCCCTTGTGATAAACGATGAAAGTTCATCAAAAGAAAATTCAAAGCCCGTTTCCTTAATCAAGGGGGCAATTTTTTCTCTTAGCGGTTCGAAGCGATCGAGTGGGTCCGGATCGCTTGAATCTTCAGAGCATTCCAAATGTTTCTGAGAAGAAGAGATTTGCTTCCAAGTTTCTCGGTAGGAGGGCGAAGTTAGGTCGTAGGTTCCTGGCCTCAAATGGCCATACTGGGCAAGGAATTCTTCCTCCGCAATATTTGTCTCTATGCATTCCGTCATATCCTTCTTGAATTTTCCTGCAATGGTTGGAATGGAGGATAAAACAAAGTCAATTTCCCTCTGGCTTGCCGTTCCCCTGTCGACAAGGCTACGAAGGAAAGAGCTAGCCATGAAAGAGTAGCGTGCGAGGATGGAGAACGGAAGCGTTCCGAAGGTTTTGCAATCACTAAGAATCCGCCTGATCGCCTGAAGGATTTCAGGGACCGATTCCGGCTCTCGACAGGTGATTCCCATGCGGTTGGCCTCAAGCGTTTTCGAACACCTAAGAAGAGAATCAATGGGGTGGTCGATTTCCTTTACAATACGATTTGTTAGTTTGAGGTATTGCTTGCGGATTTCATCACACTCGCTGTTATTGAAACCGTCGGCGATCAACCTCGTCTTGATGGATTCAAAGTTGAAGTCGATGCAATTGAGAGCAACTTCGAACTCATACTTGTCATGAAGGTGAGGTTTTTTTCGTAGCCTGTTGATGGAATGATTCACCAGTTTCTCGCCGAGATCATCGGAGAGGCTTGCTGGCAGAAGAGAATTCAGGCTTGATCTAACGTCCACATAGGGTTGTCCGCAAAGAAGTTTCATTAAGGGAACGTCTCGGCACGCTCTATAACCAATCTTCTCTCTGGCCTCGGACCATACTCCGGATGTGATGATGTGATGGTATAAACTCGAGGAAAGAGGGGAGGGGTGGACACCAATGATTTCAGCAGGATTCCAGTCTGGCATATTGGCCCAGATTGTGGATTTTCCCAGAAGTCCGGGTTCACGCTGATCGAGCAGTTTGCAGTTTTCGGCAAGGGATTTTAATTCGTTTCCAACTTCAAGATCGTCAATCCCTTCATTGCCCTTGATTTGGACGATCTCTCGTACTTGAAAAACAAAGCAATTCCCTTCTTTGTCAAAGGCGAACTCAATGTCGAGCGCGTCATGTCCCGTAAGCTCGGTAAGCTCTTCTGCCGTTTGTTTGAGTGCGTGCAGAAATTTTTCAGAAATACAGTTTTCGGGAGCGAAGTGAGAAAGGTAGAAGGTTCGAAGCTTTTTTCCCGTTCCCGAGGTTACGGAATCGGTGGATTGTGTGGAATCGTCGAAATTGATCAGATAAGTGGGGGCTCCCCTGTGGTAGTCACGAGTCATCATAACTCCGCTGATTGAAGTGTTTTCAAGCAATGGTTGCACGAAAACTTCGTTGGCATCGTCCGCTTTTCGATGGCTGGAAAAGCTAGAGAGAACTTCCTCCACGGCTTTTTGGATTTCCGTTTCCTCTTTTGAGTCGACCCGGAGGACACTCTTGAATTTTCCAGCCAAGGACTCATCTGAGCTATCCTCGGCGGCAGCGCTACTCCGCACTACGACGTTTGCCTCTTCAAAGGCTTTCTGTACCTCCATTATTATCGTCTTGGAATCTTTGAGCCATCTTTGCTCGGAGAATCGCACTTGATCAAGTATGGTAGCGGACTTTACCAAGGGGCGAAGCCTCTCCAAGGTCTGAGCCTTCCCTTGCAGCACGAAAGAAGACAGCTCCCTATTGGATCGAATCGCACTAATGTCGGGACTGAATTTTTTTCTTCTAACAGGTATACCGCAAACTTTTTCAAGATCAGAGAAATCTTCTATTCCTTCGGCTTCACTCTCCAAGAACTCCTTGAGTCCAAGAGCTGCGTGGGAAGGAAGCCGGCATAGCCCCCGAAAGGGTCGCCCCAGTTGCATCGGTTCTTCTTCCCAAAGTTCAATCTCGGTTGGTGCAGGATCGATGCCGCTAAGGAAAGAGGGAAGGAAGACAATCCGGTCACTGAGGAAAATCAGGTCGTTATTTAGTTCATCCTTGATACAGGAGAGTATGTCTTGAAGGCGGTGGGATTGCCAGTTGGGGTTGTAGCGGAAGCGGAGGTTGGAATAAAGCCTAACGACTTTCTCAATATGGTAGCCTCCAACATACATGACTTCACCGATACCACCACTCTTGAGTGATTCGAGATTCCAATCGATGAGCCGTCTTCCTTTCCGGTCTTGCAGTAAAGACATGGGATATCCCTTGGAGCTGTCCAAACTTCTCACACCTCTTTCAGACCCAACTATGATTGCCTTCATCATGGGTTGCCTTTGACAGGGGAGCTTTGTGTGGATTCCCACAACCTTAGTTTTTCCAAGTTTTTCCATACTTTCAAGAATGCCTCTCCTACCAATTCCGTTTGCCGGGCATCATAGTCGTGTTGACATATCTGCAGGCAGATTACCTCGTGGTCATGAAGCTTTTCCGCAACCGGGCATATGCCCTTTTCGTAATCAGGATGCTCTTCCTCAGGATGGAGATTCCAGGGGAAACCATCTCTGCCATAGGCGATCTTTCTTTGATACATGGGTTGCAGGTGAATGTTTTGGTAGCCTCCATATACCCAAGGCACCCCTTCTGCCTGAAGAGCCGCCACGACGGTATCGCGCGAAACGCCCATGACTTCCAAATCCAGTCCGATTGCGAAGATATAAAAGGCGTGACTAATCTCTTGATCAAAGAGAGGGAGTCTGATTCCAGGCAAATCTTCGAGCATCTTTGCAAGGTTCTTGCCCGCGAGATATCTTCGTTCGACTACGTTCGGTAATTTTCCCAACTGCACTCTTCCTATTGCCGCCTCAATTTCGCCTAGACGGAAATTAAAGCCCAAACAGTTGGTTATGTCTTCCTGACCCTTATCTTCAACCACGGCTTCCCCGTGATTTCTTATCAGTCGCATCTTCTCCGCAAATTCGGGGTTGTCGGTAACGGCCATACCTCCCTCACCGGTGTGAATATGCTTGTGATAATTAAGGCTGAATCCACCAATGTCGCCTATTGTTCCCGCCCATCCCACCTCTGTTCGTACATATGGAGCTTGGGCAGCATCCTCAATCAGGACCAATCCATTTTCTTCGGCTATTCTCTTAACTTCAATCAAGCCTCCGGCAGATCCGAAGATAAGTGGCATCATAATTGCCTTTGTTCTTGGCGTTATGGATTTGAGAACGGATTCGGGGCAAAGATTATATGTCTTCGGGCTGATGTCGGCAAAGACAGGAATGGCATTCCAGGCGAGAATCGCGGCAGCACTAGCCGTCATTGTCCAAGGGCTGACGATTACTTCATCCCCCGGCGAAATTCCGATCGCTCCTACAGCAGCAACGAGCCCTGAAGTCCAGGAATTGAAGGAAACAGCATGATCGACTTCAAATAGGGCGGCCCATTCCTCCTCAAACTCCCTTACCTGCGGTCCCCCGTAAAACCGATCGCTCCAGGAACCGAAGAAGCCTGAAAGATTGCCTGATTTCAGAACTTCGGTTGCGACTGAAAGCTCTTCTTCCCCGATCGTCCGAGCAGGAGTAAAAGAATCCGCAATGATCGGTTTTCCATCGATTAGAGCTAGTTGGGACATCTCAGTTTCTCCCGTTCAGGAAAGTTTCCTCAAACGGGAGGCGAATATGCTGCACTGGAATAAGACCTTCCACTTGTCTTCCTCTGGGCAACAGCAGATATTATAAGGTTGGTTTCCATATCAGGACGGAGTGCGGGAGAAGAGCATTGTAACCCCAGCAAGCTTTCCTTCTCTCGATGATCTCAATCAGCCCGTCTTTCTCAAGTGATTCCAGCATGGAAAGCGCATTTCTGTTGTAATCGTTGATTCGAAGGTAGCTCAGAACCATCGATTCCCAGAGGCCGGATTCATTATATTCCTCCATGATCGGTTCGAAATGAACGATTGCCTTGGGCTTGGTCCGAGCAAGGGAAAGCAGACTTTCCTTCCTAAGCTCGGGGATGCATGGAAAAACCGAGGAAGTAAAAATTATGGAACCTTCGGGCGGAATAGGCTCAAGCACTTGATCGGAATTTAGGTCGCAAAAGCCAATCTTGGGAGATAGGCCATCGTTCCTTCCCAGTTCCTCGGTCAGTTCGCGACCCGATGGAGTCCATTCGTACGCATGCAGAGGTATGTCGAGAAATGGTTTCCTTTTGGCCATAGTAAGGATGATTGATCCGTAGCCCGCTCCAACTTCGACAAGTGAGGTGCAGGGTAAAAGCGTTTGGAGAGTTTCCGCAATAAGATCGTGATAGAGCGTATAGCATTCCGTTCCGCTCATAAGGCGGAATTCGTCCTGGATACGACAAAATACTTTTTCATTTTGCCCGAACATGAAACGATCCACGTCAGAAACGGTCATTGGTTTTTTGGATTCTTTTGCAGACTCAAGCAAGGGATTCCATTGCTCCAATTCATACTCGCGGTTCAGTTCGGTTTCGTTCTTTATTTTCCTCTCAAAAGGTTCGAGACCCAGTAGGCGAGCCGGCCAACGGGAGTAAAGAGGCAACTCGTTTAGGGAGGCTGATCGTCCGGGTAAGTCTTTATCTTCCATCAGTTACCCTTTCCATGAAATCCAAGGTGTTGCGATAGGTTGTCGGAGCGACTTGCGCTCGGAAGCAATCGGTGGCGGCTATCTGGTTGGGGACGGAAATGTTTTCCGGAATACTCTTGGAAAGCTCATCTTCCTTAATTTGCCAATTTCTCAATAAGAGGCTGGGGGGGGGGAATGCATTGGGAATGAACTGAGATCGGCTTTCGAGGATCTTGGAGTCAGGATCAATGACACCGATGACCTTGAGGTCTTCAAAGATTTTTGCCCAAGGAATTTCATGATCCGATGGGGTGTCGGAAAGAATCTCGGCCGTAACGGGCCAGAGACCGTCCTTGCGCAGCCCGGGTATAGATCCATAGCAAGTGATCCGCCAAGGCAAAACTTCAGGGTCGTGAGCAAGGAAATTGATGATTTTATGATTAGCAGGTCGGTCTAGAAGAAGATGAGCGATTTTTACCGAGGCCATCGCGAAAGAGGGCTTTTGCCCAGGGGTAAGGAGACCGAGCAACCTAAGCAACAGAGCCTTGGGGCCTGTCCATATGACCTGGTCGAAGAAATCCGTAGCCTCATCTGAGAAAGTCATTTCGAGGGATCCATCTTGAAGTGGAGCCATACTACTGAGGTTGGCTCCGAACCTTAGCTTAACTCCGGCAAGTTCCAGTTTTTTCTGAAGTTTGCCTATCCATTGACTTGCACCACCTCTTGAAGGATAGAAGATTGAAGGTGCTTTGTGGGTTTTCTTTCGAGGTGGGCTTTCCAGTCCCTTGTTCCGAAGCAACTTTTCAAAAAGCTCACGGCTTTGAAGGTCGGCAAAGCGGAGACCGTTCATTTCATGGGCGTCAGGCGAGAGTTCATGAAGTTCGTGTCTCTGGAACTTTCGAATAATCGGAGCAAAGACCTTTTCGGTGAAGGTGTCGCCGAATTCATTTCTTAGTTGAAGTTCCAGATTGTCGAAAGTTTCCGAACCTCGGTTCGATTGGTTGCGGACTGCGGATTCAAAATCCCTAAGACCATTTTCATAGGTTTCCTTGGGCAGAGAAGAAACATCCAATAGTGAAGACTCGGGGTTCAATTTGCCTGCGAAATAACTAGCCGAATTTATTTTATCAAAAGTGAGCAGGGATTCTGAGCAAATGCCGCCAGTAAGCATTTCATCGAGTTCTTCCACGCCGCTGCTGACTATGAATCGCGAACCGCTGTCGAAGTGAAGATCTTCACTGAAATTGGACGGCATCGATCGGCAAAGTCCCCCGAGGCAATCGTCCCGTTCAATGAGATGAACTTCGCAATCAGCGCGCTTTGCAAATAAGAGAGAGGAGACTATGCCGGCAGTCCCACCCCCTACGACGGCCACTTTATTTCTTTTTGAGGAAATCATGAATGCTGAGGAAGAACGGTTAGCCCGTTTTCGATCAAGTGATTAAGAGCCAGGCATGACTTGGCGTTCCTTTCGAAGGGAATGCTCTTTTCCAGATGCTCTGCAATTGAACGGTATGCATTGGGAAGAGCAAGCCCGGTTTTTATTTCTTGGTGTTTTTTCGTAGATAATTTCCTAAACCCTTCAAACCGTTCCATGGGGACACTCTTTTGCCATTCGATTCTTTCGTTGTTTAGAATTCGGAAGCCTCCTTCTGAGCCAATGAATTCTACTTGGTGGTGGGCAGGAGATTCGTGGCCGACTCCAATTAGATTGAACTGAAGTCCCGATTTGTAAGTACAGCGTATTGTTGCGGAGCAATCCTTCGATTTATTCCTTTTTTGATGACCGGGAAAGATCCTGGCCTCCTCGGGTAAACCGAAAAACCAGTGCGCCAAGTCCAGAAAATGAAAACCGTTGTGCAAAAGTCCTCCGGTGTAATGAACCGTAAGGCAAAGAGGTGTGCCCATGCGTCCCTCCCGAATCACTTCACCAAGGGCGCGGTATTCCCGCATAAACCTTCTGGAGTAATTAACGAGGAGAGAAATTCCTTCGTTTTCGAAAGACTTGATGATCCGATCGCCGGAGAGAGAGTCCATGCAGAGCGGTTTCTCGACGAATACGCAACTCGGATTGAATTCGGATATTTCGTTTAGAATATCCGAATGCGTTTCGTCGGGCGTCGCCACGACTACAAGATCCCACCGATCTCTTTCCCCGAGCATCCGTCGCCAGTCATTCTCACATTCAAGGAAATCATGCCTTTTCAATTCCTCCAAAATTTCGGAATCCGTATCAGCCACACCCACCAATTCAAAACTTTCTGATTGGCTGATGGCGGCAAAATGGGAAAAAGCCTCCGAGCCTGATCCGGCAATGGACGGATCCCAACCGTATCCGATCTGTCCACAGCCTATCAAGGCGACTTTAAGCTTGTCGGTCATCCTTCTTCTATCTTTTTGACCCTGACGTTTTGGTTGATTTTTATGACCCTAGGGTTGTTCCTCAGGAAGCGTATGCAATCCTTCATGGAAAAGAACGGGTTTTCGCTTCCTTTTATCCCTTCGAAAACCTCCTGCATGGCCTCGTAGTCTTCACTTTGATCGAGCGCCATTCGCAAATCCGGAGCATGGCACTCGGAAGGGGCTTTGATTCCTTCAAGTACGAACAGGTCCGGATTTTGGTAGATGAAGGTCGTCACATGGGATCTGTCGACCGGATCCTGAGTCATCTTTTCAGCCCTTGAAAGCACTTCAGTTCGGTAAACCTGAACCGCAAACCCAAGTGGGTAGGTGTTCTCCGGCCAGAAGTTGGATAGGTAGTCGCAGTCCCTCGCCTGGTACTCGGTAATCGCCCTGTTTATCTCGTTTGGATCGAGAAAAGGGGAGTCACCCATAAGCTCGCAGATCAAATCCGCTTCACAATGCCGAGCGGTATCGAGAACCCGCTTCATAACGTCGTTTTCGCTTCCGCGAAACGATTTTACACCTATTTTTTCGCAGAACCGGATGATGGGGAGGTCACCCTTTTCTTCTGTTGTGGCAACGATGACCTCATCCAGTTTATCGGCACAACTGACCCTTTTCAGAAGCAGTCCCAGAGCAGGCTCTTCGCCAAAGGGAAGCATGACTTTTCCCGGTAATCTGCTGGAACCCATTCGTGCTTCGACGATACCCGCTACTTTCATCTTTTCAAGTTATCGAGGGAATCATGATGGGCAAGAGATCTTCGAACGGGTGGTGCTCGAAATACTCTGGGTGCTCTTTGAGGACATTTGTCTTTTTGGCATCAACGGCTCTATCCAGCTTTTGCTCTTCGGGGATGGGGATCGTAATGCAAGTGGAGGGCAGAGGGCGAATGGCGAAAGCGGGTTTTCCAAGCACATACGCTTCGTATATGGCCATGCTGTTGATCCCCATGACAACTTTGGCATCCTTGACTGATTCAGCGAGACTTTTTGTCGATGGCTTTTCAAGGGAGATAGGAACGGAAGGGAAACGGTTCGTCAATTCATGATGTCGAAATTTGGTTTCCGATGGGTGAAGTCTAAAGCGAATTCCTGTGACTTGAAACTCCGCGGCAATTTGATCGAAGTTCTCGAGCAGGTTTTTTATGACTTTACCTTCCTCTAGCCCAAGATAGGTAAAGCCCGGATCAATATCTGGCTTGATTTCATCATGTAGCGAAATGGTTTGTGAAACAAATAGAATGTCCTTCCCGTCGGGCGTTCCGTTTTCTGATTTCAAATCAAAGTTCTCGAGCTCTTTGAAATGATAGTTGTTTAGCTTCAAGACAGGAGAAAGTGAGGCTGCAAATGCTGCATCGAAAGCAAGTTTGTCGCAGACGATGAAGTAATCCGCATCGTTCTCATGCAGCCTTTTGTCGTAGTCAATCCAGTGATCCAAAAGGGCGGCGGTAGGAAATCCAAGTTCTTTCTTCCCGGAGATGAAATCTCTGGGGAATGAATTCCATCCTGGGTTGAAAATAAGTAAGTCGGGTTTTGTGGAAAGGATTGGATCAAGGGATGTCGAATGATCGATAAGCAAATGCTCGAATCCATCGCCCCCTTTGAATATTTTTGACGCCGGAGAATTTTCAGGAGTGCATACGGTCCACGAAGCGAGATCTTTTTCAACGTGGATTATGGATTTAAGAAGATTTGCCCCACCTGCATCATTCGCAAGTACTAGAATTCTAGGTTTCACTTTTACTTCTTGGCCATTCCAAAGTTCTCAAGAACCAGGGTAGCATTTTCCTATAAGAAGATAGTCCTCCTTACCTTGGTATTCTCCGGAATATGGATTGGATCTAAAGGGAAGGATCTCGTGGAAGCTTTCCGGAGAAGTATTTTTGTTCCCGTTTTTTGTTTCAGGAATTTCAAACCTGGAGTGCTTCCGAACCAACTCCATGAAAGTCATTTCATCGATTCCGAGCCATTTGACAAAAGTCCCGATTTCTTTTTTCCGGGGAATAATCGATCGGTAAACTTTAGCGAGATTCTCTCCTTGCTTTCTATCGATCCTCCCCCAGCGAATTTCTCTACATGCGTGGTCGGTTGCCTTGCCGTATCCGTGTCTTAGAAATTTGATCCAGTCATGAATCCCTGAGTAGATATGAGAGTCGACGTCGTTGTACCAATCAAAAGTTCTTAGAAGCTTTCGGGTTTTATAGCCATATTCGTCGAGCATGGATTCATGCTGTGCTTTGGTGTCCCAAGGAATAAAATTGCCTAAGTATATTCCCCTTACTCCAACGGATTCAATCTCACGATTGGACGGGTAAAGAAATGGGTTGAGGTGCTCATCAGATAGATCGTTTTTTTCTTCAATCAACTCTTCGGCCTCGATGCCCATTAGATCGTGATCCTTTCTGTATTTGCGTGACATCTCGACTTCGTTGCGGTGGGAATACATTCCCGTTTGTTCGACACCTTGATGGGCTCCCCAGATGATCAGAGGAACCTTGAATCGAACCGCAGTCTGGACCGGGTAGACCGTTTCGCCTGCTATGCAATGCCAATAAACGCTGCCGAGCCGTTCCAAGGTGTGCTTGGTGATTGCCTTGACCGATCGAGGATTGACGTTCATTTGAATGTGGTCGCAGTCATAAACCGTCTTGAGGTGGTTGAGGTTGTGAATCCCCTCAGGAGTATTGTAATGCTTGTTGTACGAAACAAGCAGAGGCTTCAGCCCCAAAACTTTGGTAACGGTATGAACGATGAAGTAGGAGTCTCTGCCACCACTGACCGGAACAATGCAATCGTAGGATTTTTCGCCTGGTGAAAGATAGGCTCGAGTCATGGACTTCAAGGAATCGAGGCGATCGTTCCAATCTAGCGTCAGTTTCTCTTCGTGAATCCGGCAACCGCTACAGACGCCCTCTTGGTCAAAGGTAATTCCCAACGGGTGATTCTCATCGTATAAGCACATTCTGCAAACCTTCACTTCAGTACTAGATGAATTCAGGTTCATGGCGCACATATTTCAGCCTCTCTAATTCGGCGCAATCTTTTCGTTTCAGCCTAAGTCTTTGGTCGAATGAGCTTCCTCCGTAATCAAATGAATCATCCAATCGGATTCCAAGGCCCTCACGGCAGAGAGCTCTTTTGATCTTGGTTACGCTATGTTCGGTAAAATGAAGCATATTGCCGACTGCTATTGCCTCCGCTCCTGCTACGGAAAACCCTTCATTAACATGAATGTGAGATCCGATTCCTCCCATTGCAATGATCGGTTGTGGGACGACTTGCTTGACCTGTTTGATCAGTTCGATTTCCAATCCTGTTTCCATTCCGTCTCTATCGATGGACTGGAGGGACAGTTCCCCAAAATCAAAGTCCGAAAGCATGGCGGCAAACTCCAATACGGTTACATCAGTGGTTTCTCTGCCTCCATTTACGCAGACCATAAATTCATTTCCTTCCCTTTTGAAGTCTACCTGTACGACAACTGCTTGGTCGCCGTACTCTTGGGAAACCATCGATAGGAGTTTGGGATTCTTTTGCGCTTCAGTGCAAATGGCGACTTTGTCTGCCCCGTTTTTGAAGGCGATCCGAACATCTTTGATAGACTTGATTCCCCCCCCGACCGTAAGCGGGACGAAGCAACTTTCAGAGCATTTGCGTATCACACGAAGCTTCTCAACTGAGTTCCAGTCACCGCTGTCTATATCCATCAAAAAAATCTCATCGATTCCCCATTGGTCAAGAAAACCGACAGTGACATTCGGTTTTCCCAGGGGAAGATGTCGTTTAAACCCAATACTTTGAACGACATGATTCTCCTTGGTAAGGACAGTACCTATGAGCCTCCGGCTAAGCATACCGAGCGAGCTCCCCGTCAATGCTTTTGATTTTATTTGTTTCCATGAATTTCCTAAGGAGAATTAGACCTGCCTTACCGCTTTTCTCGGGATGAAACTGAGTCCCCGCTATGTGGTTATGGCAAACGCTCGCAGTCATCTCAGAAGGATAATTAAATATGCCGGAGACATACTGGCCCTCGCATTCAAAGTGATAGCCGTGATCGAAGTAAAAGTAGTCGTTCCCACTCCCGTAAATTGGGGAGTCATTTTGCGTAAATACTCGATTCCAACCGACATGGGGGTTACGATATTCATTCTTGGCGGGAATGCTCCTTATATTGCCGGGTATGAGAGCCAGTCCTTCATGAAATCCTTTCTCCTCCGAGTCTTCTGCCAGCATTTGCATGCCGAGGCAGATGCCAAGTATAGGTATTTCGTCTTCTCCAACCCTTTGCCTGATAAAGTCGGTGAAACCGAGTTCCTTAAGGTTTTTCATCCCGTGAGCAAAAGCGCCAACCCCAGGCAAAACGAGTGCATCGCAGTCCGAAAGTTCATTGGGCTTGTCTGAGCAAACATGGCGGTAACGCAGGAAATTCAGAGCGTTTCTTACCGAAAGGATGTTACTTACACCGTAATCGATAATGCCTACTTTACTCACTTTACTTCGATTTGTTCTCGAAATCTAAAGCAAGCACCCAATCGCCGTTATCGGATTTTCGCCAAATGTCAGGGTTGCGGAAGCTTTCAACCACTTTCCAGAATTGATCTTGGGAGATCTCAAGGTAATCGCAGAAAGAACGAATTATCTTGGGTGAACATTTCCCATCGAATTTACGGACGAGATCAGCAGCTTCTTCCCTGCTCATGGTTCCTCGCCTGATTTCCTCACACACTTGATCGGTGACCTTGCCGAATCCGAATTTTACGAACTTGATCATCTGATTCAGAATATCAAAATCATCGTCCAGTGCTTCATGCCCCGTAATACATCCAATTTCCTCGGGTGTTTCTTGTCTCGTTTCCATGCCATTCGAAATCGCGAATTCGGCATTGGGTCTCTTGGCGAAGTCTTTGATGTAGTAACCAAGGTAATAGACGTTGATGTCCCCAAGTTCCATCTCTTCGGCTGATGAATAACGATACCAGAACAAGCAGGCTGCCGAAATGTTTCCTGGAGAGACTGTTAGTGGTCCACCCTCGAGGGTGTGGCAATTCTTCATTTTCTGAGCACTTCCTCCCGTTGATCCCACTCCCAGTTCCCCTACTGTGATTGCAGGATTTTCGCCGAGGAAAATAATTGGAATATGATACGCTGCGGCTACTTTGGGTGCGCTGCTGTAAAGTGCCATTTCAGTTGATTTTTGATAGTTGCCGAAGCGAAGAAACCCTTCCCTCATCATCTGTTTCCAAAGTTGGGGAGCAGGTGTGACGACAATTGTGTCGAACCCGAGTCCGATAATGTTTTCAAGGTTTCTTGCTCCTCGAGAGCTAACGTGTTCAGGAGGTGGAGACAGGCATACGAGGAGAGGGTTCAGCCCCATTTGCTCTTTGGCGAACATGACTTGACGAATACTGTCTTTTCCGCCGCTTACTCCAATGACGCATTCGTATCCCGAATTGCTGTTTCTTTTGCCATAGGCGATAATTTCATCGAGTTCATCTTGCCTCTTGTCCCAATCGATTGAATCGTAGGTTTCGGCAAACCTGCACGCTGGGCAAATTCCGCTACTATCGAACTCGATACTTGGTCGGGTATCCGGCTGTAGGCAATTTATGCAGTATTTGATTTTTGGCTATTTTTGAGAGTATTGGGCGACAGGGTAAAGAGCTTTTGAAATTTAACTTTTGGCCACGCATCGCGCAATGATTTGGACTTGATCGCAAAGACCCGCTCTATCAACAACTGATTGCAATTCATCAAGACAGGATTCCATCTTTTCCCCGAGGGACATTGAGTGTTCATCATGTCCTTTTGTGGGTTGAAGGAATCTTCTTAGCTCAAGTGCATCTTGTCCGAATTGCCATGTAGCAATTTTTTCAAAACCCGCGGCTTGCAAAAGGAAATTGATGGATTGATCGGTGAAGGTTTGTACGTGAACTGCAGCATCGAGACTTCGGGCATAACGTTCGGATGCCATGTTTTCCAGAAGACAGCTAAGCCCAAATTTTGGAACGGAAAAACAAAGCAGAGTCCCTTTGGGGCAGTCTTTTAGAGCGTTAATAAGTTCGAACAGGTTTTCGTCGTGTTCGAAAACAAAAAAAGAGCAAATGACGTCAGCTTGGTTTGCCCGAATGATTTCGCCCAATGAAACTCGGGATATGGATACTTTTTCGGGGGCGACAAAAGCTTTGGCCCGTTCCAGAAGAGTCTCCTCTTTTTCGAACCCGACATAGTTATTGACTCCCATATCTTCGAGAGAAGAAAGGAAGACTCCGCTGCCCGATCCGAGTTCCAACCACTTTTTGTTAAGCAATTCGATTTTCTTATATCCTGAACGCTCAAGGGCACTGAAGATCCAGTCTAATTTCGGACGATAGATCCGATTTTTCCTGTCTTCAAATTGATCTTTTTCTAACTTTGGATAAATCTTGGAAAATTGTTCTTTGCCTTCGAGCTCATCCGGGAAACCTACCGGAGGTAACGCTTTTGTTTGAATGTGGTTGCATTGATGACAGGTAATGAAAGAAACACCTCTATGGAGGAATTCCCGTCCTTTGATCGGGGATCCGCACAGAATGCAAATTTTGCGGGGGGGGGCTTTGGAAAGCCTTTTGTTTGCTTCTTTTTGGCGGATATAGAGCTGTTCCTCATTTTGTATCCTTGATGCTTCCTCTTTGGTCAAGTCACCTAGAGCTTTTGAATAGTCAGTAATCACTTTATGTCCTCCGCCCTTGCGTAGAGAGGAGATTTGGCACCCAGAGCTTTTTCGATCGAGGAAAGATCGTCGGGCGTATCAAGAAGGAATTCTCTTTGTACCTTGGCCAGGATGCTTGGGCAGGAAAGTCTCAAGATATTGAATTCATTAGGCTTCCCGTAGATAAAGTTGAATATGTGCTCTCTATCTGAGGGCTCGGTAGCTCTTTTCTCAATTTCGCTCAAGACTGAAAAAGGAACGATTTCGTAATCGATGCCTCTTGGATAATTGGGTTTGGTGGTTACAAGGGCGTAGTCCGGATTTAGTTCGCATTGTTCAAGAACAGGATCCAATGTTTCTCCACTTACGAAAGGGCAATCTGCCGTGACGCGAACGATTCTACGGTCCATGGGACCCTCGGCGGCAAGCACATACCTCCGAAGTACGTCATTTTCGGGCCCACGAAAGCATTTGATGTTTTCTTCATCGCAGAACCGCTCGATTATATCGTCTTGTTGTAAGTCCGAGGTCGCAACAATAATATCACCAAGTTTTTGAGAGTTGGATAACCTCCTTGCAATTAGTTTTAAAGCAGGGATTCCTTGAATCGGGGTGAGAACTTTACCCGGGAATCGTTTAGATCCCATACGGGCAGCGATAATAGCTAAAAATTTCAAATTCCCTTGATATTTCTATTTATCTTGGCCTGCAAGAATTTCCGCGATTTCGAGTTTTTGTCTCGAGTCGATGAAGAAATTCTCGGAGGCGGGAACAATGAAAAGGGCTTTTTCGGAGCCCAAGAGGGAACCTTTAGACAGGTTTCGGGAGCGAGTTGCCAAAATGCAATTTGTCTCTCGGTACAGTTGGTCAAAATCAGAGGAAAAGCCAGATTGCTTATTGATCTTCAGAAGTCCATGGGCATCTCTCTTGTAAATTGGCTCGTTGATCACTTCAACACCGAGTGAAGAATCTGCATCGTTCATAGCGAGTGTAGTTAGTGCCTCTTCAATTGTACCGACCGAAACGAAGGGGGCCTGGCAATAGGTTACCAGAGTCGTACCTGTTTTCTTGGGGTCGGATTGCTGCAAGGCTTTTTCTAGTGAAGGTGCCAAGGGTGCAGAACGAAAAGTTTCTTCCTTTTGGCGAAGATGAAAAATGATTCTTTCGTCTTTGAATTCTGCAAGCACATTGCGAACCGCTTCGTTGTCACATGCAACGACAATGTTATCTGCGAGTTTTGATGAAAGGAACTTAGACAGGCAATGCCTTAGCAATGTCGACTGCTTAAAAGAAGCGTCCCAAACATCTTTAGTGAAGTCATAATTCTCTCGACATGGAATGACAAGGCTTATGGGGCGAAACTTTTCGATGTGGTCCTTGATTGCGTCCAACTTGATCTTTCGGCGGGCGTCTTGAATCACAGAGGCTCTCTCTGTCATGTTTCTACCGTGTCTTCTGTAAAAGAATAAGGGAAGGTTTATGTTGGCAAACTTTCTATGATCAAAAATCTTAGACCAAAGGTCAAAACCGTCTTGGGCTCCCAAATCTTCCCTGTAACCGCCAATAGCCTTAAGAGTCTCTGCACGAATCATTGTGCAGGCACCATTTGCAGGGACATCGAGTAGATGATTCTTTTCAGAAATTTTTTCTCTGCGTTGATGTGAGAAGACCTCTCCTGATTCGGTCACAAGATAGTAGTCGGGGAAAACTAGGTTGTGTTCTGGGTTTTGGTCTAGCCAATTGCCGAGTATGAGCAGAATGTTCTCGTCAAGAAAGTCATCCCCGTCAAGTCTCATAATATAATCTCCCTTGGCCTGTTCGAGGGCGAAGTTGCAAACGGATGGAAGATTGCCATTCTCTTCTAATCGGAAAGCCCTTATGCGGGGATCGTTAAGATAATATTCAACGACCGAAGCCGTCTTGTCGACGGAGGCATTGTCAATGAGTAGGAGTTCCCAGTTGTCAGTGGTTTGTCGAAGGACGCTTTCAACTGCTTGCTCTAGAAATTTCCCATATTCATGGGAGATACAATAAACTGTAATTTTCGGTTTGGTCATCGATGGACTCACCTTAAAGTAAGACTTTCAGTTCGTTCCGAAATCGACTAAGTTGAAATAGCTCATCTGGAGTGATGCTGCAAGAATGGTCGGGGCCATCCATTTTTTTGTCCATTGTAAAGTGCTTTTCGACGATGAATGCTCCTCTGGCAAGTGCGGCAATGCAGGATGAAATTCCGATGGTATGGTCAGAAAAACCTTTGATCGGTCCGTAAAAGTCGATGGAGGATAAGTTGACTTTTTCCAAGGTGGTAGGATATTCCGATATGCAGTATAGAAATTGGACTCCTCCCTGCGATCGAATCTCTGGCAAGCTTTCACTTGGCCAGTGACCAAGTGAAACAAGGAGCGGTTTTTTGGATTGTTCCAGAGTCGCTATCAGATTATTGTCAGAGATCGATCTTGAAGCCAGTTTGTGCCTTTTAACGCCCATCGCTTCCAGCCAACTGACTCTTTCCTCGTCAAAGGCGGAGGCCATGAATTCAATGCCCGTTTCAGAGCAATGTTCGTAGAGGCTCTCAGCCTCTTCTCTGGAAAGCTCTGCATTCAAGTTGTGATTATACCAAGGGTTGTTCTCCTCTGGGAAGAGGGCTTTGGCATCGAAGAGTTGGAATTTTACCACATCGGCACCATTTTCCTTTGCGGCATGAATCATTTCCTTTGCGAGGTTCAGGTCGCCGTTATGGTTTTGTCCGATTTCAGCAATAATTTCCATAAGATTGCTCGAGCCAAAGATTAAGCATGATAAAGCAAAATAAGGTGTGGCCGTTCAGACGATTGGGGTTTTGGAGCATAGACAAAGCCTTTACCCCTGATTTTTTTGATATGATTCCTTGTTTCGAAAGAGCTGATTGAGAAGAAAATGTATCCTGAAGCAAATCCGACCATTCAGTCTTCAGCCAAAGGTCGATAGGTACATTGAATCCATGCTTCGGCCTTTGGGTCACTGCTTGAGGAAGAATATCGGAATAGGCCTTTCGGAGCGTTTTTTTGAGGACTCCCGAACTTGTCATCATGGAGTATGGGATGCGTTTTGCTAAAGCCAAAACCGCGGGGGAGGTGAAGGGGGTTCTTCCCTCTATGGAATGGGCCATGGTCATTCTGTCAACCTTTCTTAGCATTTCAAAAGGTAGGTAGCAGTCCCGGTCTTGTGAGATGAAGTCTTCTGGCTTCCATTCAGCGTCGTTTTTCCAATTTGAGAAAATCCGCGTAGAGCTTTGAAGATCTTCTATGAAGTCCTTGTTGAAAAGTTCGTATTTATCGTCTTCAGATGCATAATAATGCCATGCTCTTGCTCGTTGTGGTCCGGGTAAATGGGCAACGCCCTCCAGTCTCTCGGTTAGTGTCAATCCAACGTCATGAGCAAACAATACTGAAGACGTTTGATTTGTTTCCAAGTGCTGATTTTTTATGGCGAGATGTTCGTACCAAGAGTAACCGCCGAAACATTCGTCCGCCCCATCACCCGAAAGCATGACTTTAATTCCTTCGTCTTTTGCTTTTTGGGCAATATGAAAGATTCCCAAACCTGAAGAAACTGCGAAAGGCTGATCTCCGTATAAACAAAAAGATTCAAGCGAATTCCTGAAATCAGTAGCTCGCACGCGGATCGTATGATGGGTTGAGCCAATTAGTTTGGCGGTTTCCTCGGCTGCCGCCGATTCATCGGCATCGCCGTGATAAGGGTCGTCCAAGGCTTCGAATCCTATGCAGAAAGTAGTTAATGAAGGGAGTTTTCTAGCTGCTCGCATAGCAATGATTGAACTGTCCAATCCTCCACTTAGAAAAGCACCTACAGGGACCTCGGAAAGCAACCTTGAATTAATCGCCTCGTCACAGGTTTTTCGGATTTCATAAACGGCCTCTTCCTCTGAAATAAATATTGGGGCACTTGGCGCTTTTTCATAGGATACAATCCTCGATTGTATTTCTGAAGATATTTCCAGGTAATGCCCACGGGGCAAACATTTGATTTCAGAAAAAATGGTCTCGGGTTCGGGAACCCAAAGGAATGTTGGGAAATCTGCAATCGATTGTCTGTTCAATGTGAAATTCATCCCGGGTAAAGCAGCGAAAGCTTTGAGTTCGGATGCGAACACAGTTCCTCCGGAAGGATGATGCCCATAATACAAGGGTTTTTCTCCGGGAATATCTCTGGCTAGAGTTAATGTTTCGGATTCCTGGTTCCAAAGTGCCGCTGCAAACATCCCGTCCAACTTTCTAAAAGCCTTTGGTCCCTCGATGTCGAACAAATGACTCAGGACTTCTCCATCCGAATCCGATTGGAAGCGTATGCCCTGTCTTTGCAACTCAGTTCTTAACTTTGGTGAATTATAGATTTCACCATTATAAAAAAGGGCAATCTTGCCTGAAAAACTCCAAAGCGGTTGACTACCGTTAGATAGGCCATTTATTGACAACCGAACCATACCTGCGGCGAAGTTTTTGTTCGAATAAGTTGTGGTCTCATCAGGTCCTCTGTGCCGAATGAGATCCAGCATCTTTTCCAAGGGTGCAAGGGTAGAGCGGGGGATGTTAATCCAACCGGCTATACCGCACATGGTAATTTGAAAGGAGAGCCTGAATTAAAGTGATTCAAGTAAAATGGCTGATTTAGTGTAATCATACATTAAAGGAATTCCAGCTAGGTAAAATTTTCCTAGTAAGGTGTCGACAGTATGCCATTATTCGTGCTATATTTTTTGTAATGGCAATAGAGAAGATTGTGGTTGTGGACGATGAGTTAATGATTCGTAAGGCTTTGGAAACGCAATTGCGCAACAAAAGGTATTCCGTTGCTTCTACGGGTGATTTAAAGGGTGCTCGCAAGATATTGTCGAGAGATTCTTTCGATTTGGTGTTCCTTGACCTTCGATTGCCGGATGGTGAGGGAACGGATCTTCTTGAAGAAATCATGGCTAAGACCGATGGTCCGATGGTAGTGATGATGACCGGATACGGATCCGTTGAGTCGGCGGTCTCGTGTATGCAGATGGGTGCTTTTGATTACGTCGTCAAACCTTTCTCCTTCGATCAGATTGAAGTCGTTGTGGAGAAGGTCGCTTCTTTTGACAAAATGCGCCGAGTGACCAAATATTATGTTGAGGAGAGTGATTCCCAATCTTCCGACATTGTAGGCGAAAGCGTACCGATCAAGAAACTGAAGAGTTTGGTGGACAAAGTTGCGAAGACCGAAGCGAGTGTGCTGATAACCGGAGAGAATGGCACGGGTAAGGAGTTGGTGGCCAGGGAACTTTACAGGAATAGTATGTTGGCGAAGGAACCGTACATCCGGGTGAATTGCGCCGCGGTTACGGAAACTTTGATGGAAAGCGAATTCTTCGGTCATGAAAAGGGGGCTTTTACCGGAGCCACGGAACGTAGGGAAGGTCGATTTGAGTTGGCGGATGGCGGAACCCTATTGCTTGATGAAATAAGCGAAATCGCTCCTGCCCTACAAGCGAAGCTGCTGCGAGTTTTGCAGGAAAAGGAATTCGAGAGGGTGGGGGGCAACAAAACCATTCAGGTGAAAGTTCGGGTTTTGGCAACGACCAACAGGGACTTGATTAAAGAAGTGGAAAAAGGGAATTTTCGAGAGGATTTGTATTACAGGCTAAATGTCTTTCCGATTGCAGTTCCTCCTCTGCGTGAGCGTGGAGATGATTTATTGCTTTTGGCTAACGTTTTTTTGGATCGTCACGCTCGCCGTCATGGAATTGACAAAATCAAATTTTCCAAGAATTGCGAAAATGCGATCAAGATTCATACTTGGCCAGGTAATGTCCGAGAGTTGGAGAATGCCGTGGAAAGAGCAGTCATTTTGGCGGAAACGGGTAAGGCGATTGAGGCGGATTTACTTGGTCTGGGAAATCTGAGCGTTGCAAAAACAAAAGCTTCCAAGAGCATAAAGGATAGTTTTTCCATGGAACCGGGAGCGGAAGAATCGATGGAGGAGGTCGAGAAAAGGCATATTTTGAAAGTATTGGGCGCTTGCGAGGGGAATCGAACTCACGCGGCCGAAAAACTTGGACTGAATGTACGCACCTTGCGCAATAAGATCAAACAATATGGTTTGGAGCTGTGAGCGTTTTTTAGACGAGCCCACTTTCAAATCCAAGCTACCGCACGGCAAGTCACTTTTCAAAAGACGAAGAACCGAGGGATTTGACCATAAGATCAATGAGAAGATGTTCATTATAAAGCACTTGCTGTGCCAATGAACGCTCTTAGGGCGAGCAATTTTCAATCCGAGAAAAGCAGGTTGACCATGTCTTCGTCTTCCGAAAGGTCAATCACTTCAGTTGGGTCGAAAGGTTTTCCGTTTTTGATTGTGAAAGCAACGAGAGTGCCTCGGTCGAATTCCGACTCTTCCCAAAGGTTACCATCCTCGTCCCACTTGGAAATCGTACCATGGTATTTACCTTTTGAGAATCTTAACATCGCTTCTTTGTTTCCATTGTCGTCCAATGCGGTGATGGTGCCGGAATAGGATTCCTCGGTTTCTCTGATATAAAGAACTCCACCTCTTTTGGGGTCTCCGGCAAATTTGTGATAAAAATCGATGCCTTTGCCTTCCCATTCCTCCAATTCGATGGCAGCTAGGCTTTTGCCTGACTCGGATGCGCCATCATCTTCGAATTTTGAGAAGTCCTCCAAATCATTTTGGTAATACTTGCGGGAGTAAACGATTCCGGTGTTCGTCCAAATGAAGAAGTAACCGTGCCTCATTCCATTCTTATATTGGAATTTTGATTTCAATTTCCCATTGTCATGCCATTCGAAGAAATCTCCATGCATCAAACCCTCCGTATAACTGCTCAAGGATGCGATCGTTCCTTTTCTGGAACGTACTTTTATTACTCCGCTAAAGGGATTTTCGGATTCGGTTTTGCAGAAGATACCGTCGTCGTTGGTGAAGAATCTTTCTTTGTACTCGAGAGCGTTTCCTTCCCAAAATTCCTCCTCTTGGAGTAGCTGGGAGAGCGTTAGCTGCTTTTCCTGATTCTGAGAATTCTGATCCTCCTGACTGCATCCAAAATAAAAGGTAGAAAGCAAAAGCCAAACGCTTAAGCCACCTATGTTTTTTAAGAGCACCTTATTCATGAGAAGACAAACAAGCCTAGCGCCAATAATGCTTGTTAAGCAATGAATAAGATTCAGATCTAAAATAAAGGTAAGGCAATGGGTGAGATTTTGCTGGGTTCATGCAAAAAGACTGTTTGCCTTGAACGCAAGTCCATGAAAAGGAAGTAGGAAATGATTATTCCAAAAGGCAAAAGACTTTCGCAAGATCAACTAAAGGAAGTTGAAAGAGTCGCAGCTGATTTCGATTGTTCGATTCTTGAAATTCACGGACGCAACCGATGTGTCTATGCGATTCTCGGAGATGAGACTCATGCAGTTATGTTCAAGAGGATTGCTGGTCTTTCCTTCATTCGCAAAGTGGACATGATCGAATCCAGTTACAAGCTAATGGATCGTCGCTCTGGTTTGGCGGATCACATTGTCCGCATGGGGAATACTGAAGTCGGGGTCGATGCCCCTTTCATAATCGGTGGGCCTTGCACCATTGATCCTGCGAATCCCTCCCTTTATCTGGAGACAGCGCATGCGTTGAAAGAGGCTGGCGTCAACGCCTTGCGTGGCGGAGTTTGGAAACCACGCACAAATCCCTATTCCTACCAAGGGGATGACAATGCCTTGAGCATTATCCTTCAGGCTCGGGAGGAAACCGGTTTGCCCATAGACGTTGAGGTTATGGACGCGGAACAGCTCAGGCTTGCCCTTGAAGTCCAAGTCGACGTGCTTCAGGTGGGCACTCGAAATGCCCTGAATTATTCATTGCTCAAGCAGATCGGTAGGGAATCGGCGGAAACGAATTCCGCCGTCCTGCTTAAGCGTGGACGGCATGTGGCTTCCCCGGATGAGTTCATTGCCGCTGCCGAATATATTGTAGCCGAAGGCAACCCTGACGTCATGCTTTGCCCACGTGGAACTACACCCGCTTTGGATGGCTACAGGAATCACCCGGATGAATCGGTCACCCCATTGCTCAAGAACAAAACCTGGGCGCCAGTTGTGGTCGACCCTTCCCATAGTGTTGGGCATTCCGACTATGTGCTCGCATGTTCCTTGGCCGCCGTCGCCTATGGCGCGGACGGGCTTTGCATCGAATCGCACATTGATCCGCAGCGGGGAATCGGCGACGATCCTAAGCAGGCAATTACTCCGGAGAAGATGAAAGATCTCATTCGAGACTGCCAGAATGCATTCCCAAACCGTTACAAGATCGAGTGAATCGGGTTTTCAGCAACCTAGCCTTAGGTCGGGCACCAAATAGGCCGTGACGTAGTCTCGCACCGCTTCCTCAAGTGAAAACATCTCATCCCGATATCCACACTGTCGAAGCTTGTCGATTTTAGCCTGAGTAAAATACTGATATTTTTCCCTGAGGATTTCCGGCATTTCCACGAAACGAATCCGAGGCTCCTTGCCAAGAGCGGCAAAAATAGCCTTCCCCAGATCGAGCCAAGTCCGAGCCACTCCATTTCCCAAGTTGAAAAGACCTTTTGACTCTAGATTCTGAGCGAGCCAAATGGTCATGTTAACCGCATCCTTTACATAGAGGAAATCTCTCCTTTGCTCTCCGTCCCTATACTCGGAACGATGGCTTTTAAAAAGAGTCATTTCTCCTGAATTTGAAATTTGCTCGAAGGATTTGCTTACAACCGAGCGCATAAATTCCTTGTGTTCCTCATTCGGTCCGAAAACATTGAAATATTTGAGTCCTACGATTTGATCGAGAACGCCCTGCTCCTTCGCCCAAAGGTCGAATTTGTGCTTGGACCAACCGTATGGATTCAGGGGTTCAAGTCTGCTCAAATCTTCATCCAGATCATCCATCCCCGCGGACCCATCACCATAGGTTGCCGCAGAGGAGGCGTAAACGAACCTCGCTTGGTTTCCCAAGGACCATTCGCAGAGTTCCCTGGTGTAGAGAAAATTATTGTCATGCAGGAAATCTTCGTCTTTTTCGGTGGTACTCGAGCAAGCTCCCAAATGAATAACCGTGCGAATGGCCGAACAGTCCTCGTCATTGGTTCGAATCATTTCACGAAACCCATCTACTCCTATGGTTCTATCGTAGGACAAACCTTCCACGTTTCTTGCTTTGAGCGAGGACTTCGTCCAATCGTCCACTAACCAGACATTGGCAAGGTTGCGGTTGTTCAGACCCCAAACGACGGCGCTTCCGATCAGACCGGCTCCTCCGGTCACTACGACCGCGCCATCGCTCATCTCATGCATTGGAGAGCTCAATGGACCTTTTTTTGGCTGCCATCGCGGCTTTGGTCACGATTGCCCTAAGTTGGCTGGAGGAAAAGCTTTCCAATGCAGCTTGCGTGGTCCCATTCGGGGACGTCACCTGATTTCTGAGTTCTTCAGGATGAAGACCGCTGCTTTCGATGAGTTTGGCCGCCCCAACGATGGTTTGCCTTGAAAGTTTTTCAGCCACGCCCGGGTCTAATCCGATATCAATCGCGGCTTTTTCCAAAGCGCACGCAAATTCAAAAAGATAGGCGGGTCCACTTCCGCTGATGGCAGTTACTCGGTCAATGTCGCTCTCAATTCCAACGACGTAAGCATCGCCGAGAGATGACAAGACTTTCTCTATAAGTTGGGCATCCTCTGGGAGGGGCGATTGGGCGAACAAATATCCGGTCACACCCTCACCGATTTGACCGGGCGTATTGGGCATGGATCGTACGAGATTTCGGGCCTTGGGAAAAACCGCTTCCAACCTTTCCAAGGTTATGCCAGCCATGATCGAAAGGATCATCATACCGGCGGTGGCATCGGACGCATGGAGCGGCAATTCCGCAAGCTGTTGCGGCTTACACCCGAGAACCAAAAGTTCGGGTGAGGTCTCAAGCATTTCCTCAAGGCAATCGGCCCTTTGGATTCCAGTTTCCTCGGACAACTTTTCGGAGGTGCCGTCATTGGCCGAACAGCAAATCAGTTCGTTTTTCCGAAACGATGACGAATGCAGCAGAGATTTGACGATCGCAGAGACCATCTTTCCAGCGCCCACGAAACCGACTCCATTCATGTCTTTGATTCCTCTCCCTTTTCATTGGGAATGGCGAGTATGCAATTCGAGCCTGACAACAAGTCGTGCAAGGATCTTCTCTCCTTGCTGAAGAGTAGACAGGCAAAGTTTGCGAAACCGAGAAGAGCGAAACTGCAGGACAATCCTTTAATCAGGGAGCGTAGGACTGCCTGACCGGGGGGTAGGGGTACTCCGTTTTTACGAAAGTTATTGGATTTTATGCAAAGGGTCGATTTACCGATCGATTTTCCATTGAAGAAGAATTCTCCAAAAAAGAAATAGGCAACGAAGACCAAGGTCACGACAAACTCGTAATGAATTTTTGAGGAAAATTCCGAAAATTCCATCATCACTCGTTGAACGTGTTCTTGATCCGGTTCCGGTTGTTCGAACGCTTCGATGAGCTTGCCCGACAAGCGACTGAATTCATCGGCAGTCTGTTTGCCGAGGAGTTCCGGCAAATAAAACAAAATTAGAATGGCAACGAAGGTTAAGAGAATGAAATCCATGGCAAAGGCAATCATTCTTCTTCCGATGCCAGCAGATTGAGGCAACGCCAATTGGTTGTCTTCGGGCTCCTCGCTCAAGGTCATTTTCTTGCTTGCTCAAAGGCTTTCACCGTATTGGACATGAGCATGGCTACGGTCATTGGACCCACTCCTCCCGGAACGGGCGTGATGTAGGAAGTTTTCGGAGCAACTTTTTCAAAATCAACGTCACCGACCAACCGATATCCGCTTTTTTTCGTTTCGTCGGAAATTCGGTTTATGCCAACGTCAATGATCACGGCTCCTTCCTTCACCATGTCCGCTTGAACAAAAAGGGGTTTGCCGATGGCTGCGATAATCAGATCGGCTCGCTTGACGAAATCCTTAAGGTTGGCAGTTCGGGAGTGGCAAAAGGTAACGGTCGCATTGCCGGGAAAGCCTTTTCGTAGAAAAAGCATCCCAGCCGGTTTGCCAACGATCAGACTTCGTCCGAGCACCACGACATGCTTGCCGTCGGTTTCGATCCCTGTCCTTTTGATGATTTCCACAATGCCCGCTGGAGTGCAGGAAATAAACGCATCCTCTTGTTCTTGGCAAAGCTTTCCCAAATTAGTCGCATTGAATCCGTCCACGTCTTTGCTTGGATGAACACGGTTGAAAACGGTTCGTTCGTCCATGTGCTCGGGTAGGGGGGCTTGCACCAGGATGCCATGCACCTCAGGGTCGGAGTTGAGTTTATCAATTTCGCCCAAGAGGTCTTCTTGGCTCATCTCGACCGGGAAAACCTTTAGCTGGCTTAGGATTCCAACTTCATTAGCTGTCTTTTCCTTCTTGCGGAGATAGGAAATCGAAGCGGGATCATCTCCTACTCTTATAAACGTAACGCAGGGCTTTTTCTCTCCAAAAGTGGAAATTCGATCGGTAAGACCCCGAAGTACGCTGGAAGCAATTTCATTGCCGTCAATGATTTCCATCTTGGCAGACGCTTTGCTCGTGATCCTCCGAAAACAGAAAGGGAAACTAATCGATGGGGCGAAGCAGTCGGGCTCGGATAACCAAGTCCTTCGAGCCTTCCTCAAGCGGTTCGAGTTTACCCAATAGATTGACCTTTCGGTCCTTGAATTCGACTGGATCAACGATTTTCAGGCCTTCAGTGTCAACGTAGGCCAATCGGCGACCACGGGCGTTCTCTAGCTGAAATGGAAATTCGCGTTGCAGTCCAAGTTTTCGGGGTTTGAGGACAAGCGTACCCTCGAAATTCCTGTGAAGACTGACTGCAGGAGCGGGTGAAGGAGGTTTTAAGGGCAAGGACGAACCATCCAACTGGGCCTGCTTGGTTTCCAAAGCGTCCAACTGATCAATGGGGGTTGCGTCGAGAGTAGAGTCAGAGTTGACGAGAACTTGATCGAGGTCCGATGGTTTCTGATCTGAGGGAGGTTCGCTCCATTGCTTCCTCCCCACCACGATTGGTTCCACTTCCTCTTGTGACGCCGGAGCATCGAATTCGGCTTCCGCCGGTTGGTTGGCAAAGGCATCCTCTAGCTTCGGAGGGGCCGGGTTTTCTTCCTTTGCCAAACCCGAAAAGGTGAAAAATAATGTGATCGCTCCTATGCGAATGGAGCCCGCCAATGATTCGAATAAACTGTTTCCCATGACGTCACTTTAGAAAAGTTATTTGGGAAAGAGCAAATCAATTTCTTTGTTTTCAAGCTCTCGGTAATGACCAAGGGGAGTTTTCCCCAAGGACAACCCTCCGATTGCGATTCTACGGAGCTTACGGATGCGGTATCTGAAAAAACCAAAGGCTCTGCGAATTTCTCTTTTCTTCCCATGTCCCAGAATAATCTCCAATTTGCTCGAACCGATTGGATTTCCGCTTTTTGCCCGAATTTCATCCAAACGAATGAATTCACCCCCTTCTTCGATACCTTCCAATAGTTTGGAAAAGTGTTCCTGTTCCAGGGGTTGATTGATTTCAACTTGATACTTTTTGCGAACTCCTTGAGAAGGATGGGTCAAGCGATGAGCTAAGTTTCCGTCGTTGGTGAGAATCACCATGCCCTGGCTTTCGAGATCCAACCTTCCGGCGCAAAAGAGTCGGTATTTCCTGTGTTTTGCCTCCAATAATTCGAAGATCAGTCTATCCGCATGCTCGTCGCTGTTCGAACAGGTAAAGCCTTTTGGTTTGTTCACCAAAAGAGTCAGCGTTTCCTGTCTGAAGGCTTGAATCCTTTTCCCGTTCAGCTTGACAATGTCCTTGTTCGGATCAACCCGAACGCCAAGGCTTGCAATCTCTCCGTTGATCGTAACTTCGGCATTGCCGATCATCTCTTCCCCTTTTCTTCGAGAGCAAACTCCGCAATCCGCCAAAAACTTTTGCAGTTTTGGTTTAGTTGAATTTTCCGAATTTTTCTTCTTTGTGGCACTCATTTGAACTTGTGGGTTGCTTTAAGAGCAGGATTCGAGCATTTGTCAAACGAAGATCATTTTTCAAACGAATAGATTGCCGGTAAATTTTATGAGTGAAGAACCTAAACAAACAAAGATTGCCTTGGTGACGGGAGCGGGTCGTGGAATTGGCCGTGCAATTGCCGAAGCTTTGGCAAGAGACGGCATGCATGTGGTTTGCGTCAGCAAATCAAAGAGCTCTTGCGGATCGGCTGCGGAAGCGATTGCGGAGGTCGGTGGAAGTGCCACGGCCAAACCCGTTGACGTCTCGTCCGGAGAGGAAATTCGAAAAGCTTGCGAGGACTTGTTGGCAGAGCATGAATGCATTGACGTGTTGGTCAACAATGCGGGCATTACAAGGGACAACCTCTTGTTTCGCATGGAGGAGAATGATTGGGAAGACGTCATAAGCACCAACCTGACCAGTTGCTTTCATTGGATTAAAAGTCTTGGTCGTCCCATGACCCGAAAAAGATGGGGTCGGATTGTCAACGTTTCGTCCGTAGTCGGTTTGACCGGAAATGCCGGTCAGGCCAATTATTCGGCAGCCAAGGCGGGCATGATTGGTTTGACGAAAAGCCTGGCTCGCGAATTTGCCGCCCGCTCAGTAACCGTGAATGCCATAGCCCCGGGTTTTATCGATACCGACATGACCTCATCCCTGGATGAGAGAGTCAAGGAAGTCGCTCTTGGGGCTGTTCCATTAAAGAGATTTGGCTCCGTTTCCGACATTGCCGAAATGGCCTCGTATTTGTGTTCAGACAAAGCGTCCTACGTGACCGGACAAGTTTTTACGGTTGACGGAGGCATGGTGATGTGAACAAGAGATCATAACAATATTAACCATATTCATTAATTATGTCAGACAACAACGCCGATCGCGTAAAGAAAATCATCGTTAGCCAACTTAACGTTAGCGAAGAACAAGTAACACCTGAAGCCAATTTCATCGATGATCTTGGAGCCGATTCCTTGGACCAAGTCGAACTGGTTATGGCTTTGGAAGAGGAATTCGGAACCGAGATTCCCGAAGAAGAGGCTGAAAAGCTTCAAACCGTGGGATCCGTCATCGAATATGTGGAGAAAAATCTCTCTTCCTGAAATAACGGGAATTGAAGTTTGAGAGTGGATGGGGAAATGCACTCAATGACTTGAAAGGATTACATCTGAAATGAAACAAGTCGTCATTACGGGCATGGGTGCACTCACTTCCGTCGGCAATGGAATTGAGGACTTTTGGAGTGGGCTGAAGTCAGGAAAGTCCGGAATCACCGCGGTTTCACGTTTTGATGACGAAGGCATCGCCAGTAAGGTGGCATCGGAAATCAATGATTTCAACCCCGAGGATTTCATGGACCCCAAGGAAGCTCGCAGGAATGATCGATACGCTCAGCTTGCCTTGGCCGCAACTCATTATGCCTTGGCCGACTCAGGGCTTTCTCGGGATGAACTTGTTCCCGACCGTACGGGAGTCATCGTGGGTTCGGGCATCGGGGGAATGGAAACAATCGAGAAGCAAATGACGACATTGATCGAGCGTGGGCCTCGCCGTGTTTCACCCTTCATGATTCCGTCCCTGATCGCGAATATCGCGGGAGGCATCATTGCCATTGACCTCGGGGCTACGGGTCCGAATTTCTCAACCGTGAGCGCTTGCGCTTCCGGTTCCCATGCGATTGGCGAAGCGTTTGAAATGATACGTCGAGGAGTCGCAGACGTTATCTTTGCCGGGGGAAGCGAAGCTGCGGTTACCAGAATTGGTTTTGCGGGCTTTTCTTCGATGAAGGCAATGAGCACCAATTTTAACGACGATCCATCTCGTGCATCCCGACCCTTTGATCAAAACCGTGATGGTTTCGTAATGGGGGAGGGTGCCGGCGTTTTGGTTATGGAGACTATGGAAAACGCGCAAAAGCGCGGAGCCAGGATTTATGCTGAAGTAATCGGCTATTCGGCGACCTGCGATGCGTTTCACGTTACTACTCCTGATGGAGAAAGCAAGGCTCTCACCAGATGCATGAAGCTTGCCTTGGAAGAGGCTTCGGTGCCTGTTCAGCAAGTCGATTACGTTAATGCCCATGGCACCTCCACCCCTTACAACGACCGATCCGAAACGACTGCCCTTAAGAATGTCTTTGGTGATTATGCCAAGTCCGGTCTGATGGTCAGTTCGACCAAATCCATGACCGGACATCTTTTGGGAGCGGCCGGAGCCATAGAGGCCGCCGCCGTTTGCAAGGCCATTCAGGAGAACGTCATTCCGCCGACCATCAATTATGAGGAACCCGACCCTGATTGCGATTTGGATTACGTGCCCAATGAATCCAGGGATGCGGAAGTGAAACTTGCCATGAGCAATAATTCCGGATTTGGCGGGCACAACGCTTCTTTGGTGTTTCGAAAATTGTAGTGCCCAAAGCCCTTCACCCGTAAGCTTTGTGCTTGCGACAATGGTTTCAAAGTTTAGTTTATGAAATCTTGCACCCGTAGCTCAATTGGATAGAGCGCCTGACTACGGATCAGGAGGTTGGGAGTTCGACTCTCTCCGGGTGTGCCACTTTGAAAAGCTTTTTTAGGGATTGCCCTGAACTCCCAAAAGCTTCAAGGAAAGACCTTTAGGGCATCAGGAAGGAGAATCTTTGGATGATTCGTCTTCCTCGGAACTTTCACT
>Ga0160422_10000094_pt1 | contig 47199 bp, 28 predicted proteins | sample Fk160mmetaG_FD_108192 | JGI IMG/M metagenome (GOLD analysis project Ga0160422, IMG submission 108192) | Marine microbial communities from the Central Pacific Ocean - Fk160115 60m metaG | ecosystem: Environmental > Aquatic > Marine > Oceanic > Photic zone | place: The Central Pacific Ocean... | reverse complement strand
CTTCCTCTTCAAGGATTCGCACGCGACCTTTATACTGGGGGGTTGGGGAGTCTTCCTGATCGGCATATCGAGCGTTGATGACTTCGATCCATCGGAAGACGAGACGAGAGACGCCTACGTCTTCGAGGACAACAAGTGGTACGACGTAAGGCTTCGCGTGACCGAGGCCAAGCTCCAAGTTTGGCTCGACGACAAGATGGTCATCGATTGCGACGTGGAGGGCCGCAAGGTCAGCATGAGATTTGGCGAGATCGAGATGTCCGCGCCCTTCGGCATCTGCACCTACGCCACTACCGGTGTCATTCGCGAAGTTTCAATCAGGAAACTGAACTAGCTTCGCGCAAATTTCCGCACAACCTCTTTTCGGACGTACTATTCGACCGTAAGGGTACCCCACATGGTTAAACCGTGTCCGGGATAGGTGCAGACGTACTCGTACTTGCCTGGTTTTTCAGGGGCTTGGAAGTAAAGCGTATAGGAACTTCCGATTTGTACGAGGGGGGTGGATGCAAGGACGTTGGCGTTGTTGGGGACGTAGTTTTTGACCATCCCATCGGCTCCAAGTGCAATGGCTTCGTTGACCACCTCCATTCTCTTGCCGGGTTTGACTAGGAGCAAGTTGTGCATGAGCGGAAGCTTGTCGTTATTATTGAATATCAGCTCCACGTTGGCTCCGGCTTTGACCTTGAGGGCTTCCGTATCGAAGCGCATTTGCTCGCCCAAGATACCGACCTTAAGGCTTGCCTCCACTTCAAAGGGAGGGCCTTGGGCTATTGATTCCCTCTGAATCTTATCAACCTCGGCCTTAAGTTCTGCAGGCAGGTTTGCAAGGGCTTCGTTCCTGAAGTTCTTGAGAAACCCGCTGAAGCTGTTGCCTCCCTTGAAAGCTTCCGCCTTCTTGTACCAGCGGAAGTACTCCAGCCATTGGTTTTTCTTCCAGTGGACCTTCATATTTCTAAGCTCCTTGGCAAAATGAATCTGGTCCCGTTGTGGGGAACTACTGGCCGTGGCGGCAAAGGCTCTTGCATATCCGCTGTTTCTGGAAAGCAGTTCCTCACTCCAGTTGTATTTCGACTGGTCGCTGCTCTGGGACATAAGGGCCAAGGTTTTGCCGATTACGTTTGGAGACTTTAGGTAAACCAAGAGCGTTACGAGCTCACGATTCAGCTCGGAGTGGGGGGAAGGATAGAAGGGATCGAGTTTTTTAGCCAGGGCGATGGCGACCTTTTCCTCGGGTTCGCCCAAGCGGATAAAGGTCAACTGGTATATGCGCAAAAGCTCGAGTTGCTGGCTTTTCGTTAGGCTTCCGAGATCCAGCTTCCCTAGTGCCTCGAGCAGTTTTCCCTGAATGGGAGAGGATCCATGTCTAGCCAGGGCGCAGAGCGCGGTAAGGGCCGACTGGGGAGATTTTTCCTTGAGGGCCCGCTCTGCCCATTGTTCGGACGGTTGGTGTTCAAGGGCGATCCTTGCGGCCCATCGGATGTGTCGGTCGTCATGCCCAAGATGCTTCCATGCCTCGTCGACCGTTCCTCTGCCGGGGGAATGTCGCGCCTCGAGAGCGGCTCGCAGTTTTCGGTCCTTCTGGTAGGCTGATCCGTCCTTGACGGGAGACGTGTCTTCCTTGCCCTCATAGGTTACGCGGTAAAGGGCGCTCTGGCCGCCTCTGCCTCCGACCGTGAAGTACATCGCTCCGTCCATCGGGTTGATGACCGCATCGGTCATTCGGAGTTTCGCACTGGCTACGAACTCTTCCCGTTCCGCAAGGTAGGAGGACCCCTTGGGTTTAAGGTGCATGGCGGACATGGTTCCATAGGTCCAGTCCAGGCAGTAGATTGCCTTCTGGTACTTTGCGGGAAAACTCGATCCCAACCCTGAGGTTACCCCGACGGGGGAACCCGGGCCAATGCCGTAGGCGGGGGGAAGGCAGTCGGGGTACCATTGCGGCCATTTTCCAGTACCCGTCCGCCAACCGAAGTCCGCACCGCTCGTTACGTGATAGAAGCGGGTAGGGCGGTACCAAGGAGTTCCGGCGTCCCATTCCATATCGGAGTCATAGGCAAAGAGTTCGCCATCGATGTTGAAAGCCATATCGTAGGTATTTCGGAATCCCATGGCAACGGTTTCCCAGTTCTTGCCATTTTCATCGAACCGCGCAATCCAACCGCCGGGTGCTCGTATGGATTTGGCGTGACCACGGGCATCTGGAAGCCTCTTGAGTAGATGATCCTCGCCCCAGTTTGTGGGCACGAGCGAGCGGTCTACTTGGGGAAGCCTCGTCATGTTCCCTCCCACGACGTAAATATGTTTCCGGTCGGGGCCCAGGACCAAGGCGTGGGGACCGTGTTCTCCTCCTCCGTTCAGTCCCATGATCGTTTCTTTCTTATCGTATTGATCATCTCCATCAGTATCGGTGAAACGGTACACTCCAGCCCCTCCTCCGTTGACGTTTACCCACAAGCTTCCGAAGGCATGCAAAAGGCCCTGTGCGGAAGTGACGTCTATCTTAAGCTTTTCCACCTTCACCTCTTCCTCGCTCGCGTCAATTCGGTAAATACCCTGCTTGCCTTGATCGCTTGCTATAAGACGGCCCTTGTCGTCTACGCAAATGCTGACCCATGAACCTTGTTCCTTCTTGGGGACGTTGTAGAGAAGCTCGGCCTTGAATCCCTTTGCTAGCTTGATCTCGTCGGGGGCCGTTTTGAGCGAGGCGACCTGATCACCTCCCTTTGAATTTCCAGCAAAGACGTTCCCCCATGGACCATCCCCCATTTTTCCGTTGGACACGACTTTCTTCCATCCCTTTTCACCAAACCCAATTTTTTTCCATTGGCCGTAGAATTCCCTGTGTGCAACCCAGGACGTATCCGTTACGACAACGGTCTTCTTCTTTGCACCCTGATCAACGGTCAGTAGCATGACGAACCCCCCTACGCCTCCTTGGTTGATTCCTTCCACGGCAATGGCGTTTTGCTTCCCTGCCAGCAGAAACTTCTTTACGTCGGCCGAGTAGTTGCTACCCCAGTTGGAACCGCTTAGGACTTTCTTCTCGTTGAGGAAGAGGTTGAAGCCATTGTCGCAAGTGGCCTGAAGCTTGGCTGACTTTATTTCTCCCTCCGGCAGTTCCACGCTTTTGCGAAAGTATGCGGATTCCGTTTTCTCGGCTTTGTCGGGCCAGATCCATTGGGGAACTTGTTGACCTAAGCCGACGAGATTTAAATGCAGGGTGAGGACAAGCAGACTTGCCAGTACTTTGAGGTTTCTCATGCGGATAAAAGAACCCGAATTTCCCCAAGCGGGCAAAACAAAAAGAGGTTTCCCAAGAGACTTTGGCCTCAAGGGTATTCGGGCATTTTCTCTAAGCCGGCTTGAATGTCCTTGAGCCGCAATTGGCCGCAGGCGGCATCGATGTCATGCCCTTTCTCCATGCGCAGGGTCACGCGTGGAGCTTTCCCTCGCTCGACTTCCTTGCGGAAGGCGAGAATACGTGAGGTTTCGGGTCTCTTCCAGTCGAGCCCGTCCACTTGGTTGTAGGGAATCAGGTTAACCTTGGCATTAAGCCTGCGGGCATGCCGGGCCAAGAGTTCGGCTTGGGACAAGTCGTCGTTGATGCCTTCGATTAGGATGTACTCGAGGGTAATCATCTTCTTTCGCTCCTCGACGAAGCGTTCGCAGGCCTCGAGAAGGCGCTCGACCGGATAGGTGCGGTTGATGGGCATGATCTTCTCTCTGGTCTGGTCGTCACCGCCATGGAGGGAAATCGCCAGTCGCACTTGGGCCGGATACTTGGCCAACTCGAGGATTTTTGGGACCAGCCCGCTAGTGGAAAGGGTAATGTGGCGGGCGCCTATGCCAAGTCCCTTGGGAGAGAGAATCTGGTCGAGCGCAGGCAGCAGGGCGCGGAGGTTCGCCAAGGGTTCGCCCATGCCCATGAAGACTAGGTTGTCGATCCTGCGGCCGGCTTCCATCCTGGCTAATAGGATTTGGCCAACGATCTCGCCCGTGGAAAGGTTTCTCTTCAGCCCGTCCAGCCCACTTGCGCAGAACCTGCAACCCAAGGCACAGCCTACCTGGGTGGACACGCACAGGGTCAGTCGAGAGGCGCGTACGCCCTTGGTCCCCTCGGTCGCGGGGATGAGGACGCTCTCTATAAGTTGGCCGTCCCGCAGTCGCCAGAGAAATTTTCTGGTCGTGTCGGTCGAGCCTTGGGCCTTCACCTTTTGCATGGGAACTGCATCCCATTGCTCGGCCAGTTCTCCCCGCAGGGGAGCGGGCAAATTGGACATGCCTTCCCATTCCAGTACGCCCTTTTCGAAAATCCAGTTGCGCACTTGCTCGGCCCGGTATCCGGGAACGCCATCCAGTTTCCATTCTTCCGGGGAAAGATCCAGAAGCAGAGGTCTCATATTGTTCATCCGCCGACAAGGCTATGCCAAGTCACCCGCAAAGGCAACGGGCATATCAGATGGGGCCCAAAGGCTACGCCAAGACTTGGGAAATGGGATCAGCCCCTTCCACTCCGACCAGGCTCTTGTCCAGGCCACCGTGGAAATAGGTCAAGTCGTTGGGATCAAGGCCGAGGAGGTGAAGGATGGTTGCGTGGAGCCTGCGGACATGGAAGCGATCGACCACCGCCATGCTTCCGAGTTCATCGGTTTCCCCGACGCTGATGCCTCCCTTGATGCCTCCCCCTGCCATCCACATGGTGAAGCCGTAGGAATTATGGTCCCGTCCGGTTCCCCGGGCGTACTCGGCCGTAGGCTGGCGTCCGAACTCACCTCCCCAGACGACGAGGGTCTCCTCCAGCAAGCCCCTTTGCTTGAGGTCTTTGAGGAGGCCGGCTATGGGCTTGTCGGTGTTGCCTGCATGGTAAGTATGGTTCTTGACCAGGTCGCCGTGGGCGTCCCAGTTGGCGTCGTTGTGGTTGCCACCCGAATAGACTTGGATGAAGCGCACGCCACGCTCCACCATGCGGCGGGCCAAAAGGCACTTCCTGCCGAAATCCTCGGTCTTGCTGCCGTCTATGCCGTAGAGGCTCTTGACGTGATCCGGCTCTTGGTCGAGGTCGACGGCCTCGGGGGCGGACGCCTGCATCTTGTAGGCGAGCTCATAGGATGCGATCCGGGCGGCCAGGTTGGTGTTGTCGTAACGAGTCGATAAATGGCCCTCGTTCATGGTGCGCAGATGATCGAGCAAGGTGCGCTGATCGGACCTTTTCATGCCATGGGCGTTTTCGAGATCGAGGATGGGTGTTCCCTGTGAGCGCAGAACGGTGCCCTGGTAGCTTGCGGGCATATATCCGCTGGACCAGTTCTTGGCTCCACTAATGGGTCCCCCCGTCTTGTCGAGCATGACGACGTAGCCGGGCAGGTTCTCGTTTACGCTGCCGAGTCCGTAGTTAACCCAGGAACCGAGGGACGGATGTCCCGAGAGGAGGTTGCCCGCGTTCATCATGAGCATGGCCGAGCCGTGGATCGGCGACTCCGCGGTCATGGAGTGAAGAAAGGCTATGTCGTCGACGCAGGATCCGACGTGAGGGAAGAGGTCGGAGACCATCTTCCCGCATTCACCGTAGGGCTTGAAGTCCCACTTCGGTCCGACAACCCGACTTTTGTTTCTCTTGCCTCCACGGCCGAATGTCTTGACGTCGATGGTCTTGCCGTCGAGGGGGTAAAGGTTGGGCTTGTGATCGAAGGTATCGACGTGGCTGGGGCCTCCGTACATGAAGAGGAATATAACCGACTTCGCCTTGGCCGGAAGGGGAGGGTTCTTGGGGGCAAGCGGGTTGACGTATTTGGGTAGTTCGCGGGCAACCGCCTTGCTCGAGAAGAAACCGTCTTGGGCGAGCATGCCGGTTAGGCCGAGAGAGGCGAACCCTCCGCCGAGATCCTTGAGGAACTCTCTGCGATGGGTCTGGTTGCAGAAGGTATTCTTTGGTTTGTTCATGGCAATTTACTACGGTTCGTTCAGTCGAGGTAGATGAATTCGTTGAGGTTAAGGGCAAGGAGGGCAAAGCGGTCGAGGGCGTCCTTCTCGGAAAGATCGGCCGAGGAGCGGATGTCCTCCACCATCTTGAGGGCTGCGCCCACTTCCTTCTCCGAGGGGTTTCTGGACAAGACGACCTTCAGCCCGTGAGTGATCTGCTTGGAGACGTCGTCCCCGGCTTCTTTGCGTATCCGCTCGGCAAAGGTCTTGGCGGAGTCGTTCATGAATTTCCCATTGAGCATGTTGAGGGCTTGGGTAGGGACGGTCGTGCTGAAGCGAACCGGACAGGTCGAGTCGGTATCGGCCATGTCGTGGTTGATGAGAATCGGCATATGCATGGAGCGCTTGACCTTAACGTAGACACTCCGGCGGTTGGCCTGCTCGGGGGTCGATCCTCCCCAGCCGGCTCCCTTGCGGGACGCGGTTGCAAGGATTACTTCGGGCAAGGGAGGCGTTACGCTGGGGCCTCCGATCTGCAGGTTAATGGTTCCCTTTGCGGCAAGAACGGAATCCCTCACCTCCTCGGCACCAAGTCGCCTCATGTCGAACCTCCAGAGCTTGTCGTTCAAAGGGTCTTTATCAAAGCAATCGTCGGACGGGGCGGAGGACCTGCGGTAGGCCAGCGAAGTCATGATGAGCTTGTGCATGGCCTTGACGTTCCAGCCCGATTCCATGAAGCGAACGGCCAACCAGTCCAGAAGTTTGGGATGGGTGGGTAGGTTGCCCTGAAACCCAAAGTCACTGGTGCTTCGAACGATTCCCCTGCCGAAGTGGTGCTGCCAAATACGGTTGACCATAACCCGTGCGGTCATGGGGTTGTCCTTGGAGGTGATCCATTCCGCGAGCGCCCTGCGTCTCCCGGAGGACTTTGCGGTTTTGTAATCCTCCGGAATAACGGCGGACTCGGAGGTTATGACCGAAGGGAAGGCTGGGTTGACCTCATCTCCCTTGAGCACCGGGTTGCCGCGGCGAAGCACCCGAATGACGTTGTTTCCACGCTCACCCACGGCCAAAACCTCATACTCGTTTTCCTTTGGTTTTGTCGGGAGGTGTCTTTGCAAGTCGCGCGACCTCGCCTTGTAGTTGTTGTAGGCCCCATCCCCCATGAGGCTCTTGGCGTGCTTGCGGATGAGGGCGGCCAAGTCGACGGCCTCGTCGAAACTATCCATCCCCAGGTCGACGTACTGTCCTCCGGTGGTTTGCCGGCAATGAACCGCAATCACGTTCTTGCCCGTCTGCAGGACATCGCCGGCTGCCTTGGAAACGTCATGGGTTTCATACTTGGAAACATGACCCTTGCGTTCCAGGATGAGTTTGCCGTTGAGGTATACCTCGACGTCCTCGTCATGGTGAAGGTGAAGGCGCAAGGTCTTGGGGATGGCGGCCAAGCGGAAGTCCCTCCTGAGCCAAACGTCGGGGGTGTGCCACTGGGTGTTCACCTTGGAGCCTGGAGTGCCTTCTTTGCCGAAACCTCCCTTGCCCGAATCCCATTTGGAGTCTCCGAAACCAACCTCGTACCAGTCGTCTGCCGGCTTGCGGGTCGTATACTTCCAAGTTTCTCCGGTGGTTCTGGCATCGGAAAGCAAAAGCACGGGCTTATTCCTTATCTTGGAGGATTTTTCCAAGAGAAGATCCTCGTTGAATTTAGTCAGAAACTTTCCCTCAAAGTCATCGATCTGCCGGCGAAGATCCTTTTCCCGGCGGGACCATTTTTCAAACTGGCTGGCGAACTGGGTATTGCCCTTCGAGCCCTGCACCTTGACCAAGTTGGTTCCTCCCTTTCCGTGTGGGGAGACGTTGGCGAAGAAGGAGAGCATGGAATAGTAATCCTTGGTCGGAATGGGGTCGATCTTGTGGTCGTGGCAGCGGGCGCATCCAATGGACATGGCTAGGAAGACGTCGCCCGAAGTGCGGAGGATATCGTCCAGGTAGTCGTAGCGGGCAAGTTCCCGGTCCGCCGGCTCGTCGTCCCATATACCCAATCGCTGAAAGCCGGTGGCGGTGATGGCGTCGGCATCCGCCTCGGGCAATTCATCGCCCGCCAGCTGTTCCTGAACGAAGCGGTCGTAGGGCTTGTTCTCGTTGAAGGCGCGGATGACGTAGTCACGATACCTCCACGCCATGGGCTTGTCACTATCGCGCTCGTACCCGTTGGTCTCGGCATAGCGTACCAAGTCCAGCCAGTGACGACCCCATTTTTCTCCGTAGTGAGGTGATGCGAGCAGGCGGTCGATCGTTTCCTCATAGGCCTTCTCCGAGTGATCCTTGAGAAAAGAGTCGACCTCCTCGATCTTCGGGGGCAGGCCGACCAGGTCGAAATGGGCCCGTCGCAGCAGCGTGGCGGCATCGGCCGGTCCGTTAGCAGGCAATCCCTCTTTCTTGAGCCGTTCAAGAATGAAGGCATCGATGGGATGCTTGGCCCCCGTGCCCTTGGGGGGCGCGTGATCGACTGGCTTGACGTAGGCCCAGTGGGCCTTGGTCCGTTCATTTACGATGGTATTACTAAAATTTTCCTCTTCCTCATGGTGGTAAGTGACCTCGTCTTTCGGATCAAAGGGAAGACCCCGCTTGATCCATTCGGCAAGGGTGGCGATTTGGTCGTCCGCAAGCTTGCCGATGGGGGGCATCTGGTGGTCCTCGTCCTTGTAGGAGATCATTTCAAGAATCAAGCTCGATTCAGGCTTCTCGAGGTTCACGGCGGGTCCGATTTCACCTCCGTCGAGGATGCCTTGGCGCGTACTGAGAACCAAATCCCCCTTGATTTTCTTCTCTGCTCCGTGGCACTTCCAACAATTTTCCTGAAGAAGGGGGTGGACCTTTTCCTTCCAGAAGGACAGATCATCCTTGCCCGGTTCGTCTTGGGCTGAGCTAGCGAAGGGGGCAAGAACCGAAAGAGCTACGAAGTGTGCGAAGCGGGCGTTGATCTTGATGTGCATGGGATTTTATGGGCTTGAACGATAACGGATTCTAGGCGACCTGCAGGAAAACGCAACCGAGACTAGCGGAGATTCTTTCGGCTCCTCCCTTGACCAATTGGCCAATGCGGGGAACGTCCTTTTCCGGAAGCCGGCTCGAAGGGGCGACCAGCCAGATGGCCCCTGCGAGGCTGGCGTCGCGGTTGAGGACGGCCGAGCCAATGCAAGTTTGGCCTTCCATTTCCTCTTCCTTGTCCACCGCATATCCGAGCTCGGATACCTTCTCCAGTTCCTCGAGCAAGGCCCGATGGGTGGTGATGGTATTTGAGGTGAAGTTTTTGAGGTCAAGCTGCTTCACGAACTTCTCCCGTCGGCTCAACGGCATCTGGGCAAGAAAGGCCTTGCCGGGAGCGGCGGTGTGGAGGGGAAAACGGAGCCCGGGCTTGACGTTGAAGCTGAAATTATGGAGTCCCTCGACCTGTTCGAGGACCACGCCCTCTTTTTCAAGCATGACTCCGGCGAGCATGCTCTCCTTGGTTTGGTCGCGCAGTTCCCTCATGCAGGGAATGGCGTTCTCGATGAAGGAGGGACTGCCCACCACGGGGGTGGCGAGGCCGAGCAACTTGTCCGAGAGAACGTAGCCGGATTTACCCGCCCGCTTGACGACGTAATTTCTTCTCTCGAGGGTGCTCATGATGCGGTAGACGCTGTTGACGGGAAAGGCAAGCTCGGCCGAGATCTCGTTTACCGACAAGCCGGCCGGCCTGTCGTTCAGCAACTCGATGATAGTAAGGGCCCGATCGAGGCCCGGGACGTTGTACTTTTGCTCCGTGGACGAAATCATTTTTTGAAATATAGAACACAATCCAAATATCAAAAAGCGTAAAGTTTAGGACTTTGAAACTTTGTATTTTGCCCTTGGCTGCTCCCTGCGTTTCTCAATGATGGCAATCGATGCTTAGGGAATACGCAGTCTTGAGTTATCCTGAAGCATCATTGATTATCAAGGAGCCGCCATCCGCGAACAGGAGAACCAAACCCATGCCGAAAACAATTAATCATCCCCTGGCCATGCTTGTCCTGATGGCAATGCCGCCACTCCTATGCCAACTCGACGCCCAGCGTCAGCGGCCGGGTCCCCCGCCCATGAGGAAGCACTCGGTCACCCAGAAAAAAACCTGGAGCCCGATCCCCGCGACCGAGACAACCAGGTTCGAGAGCCGACAGGGCTTCCAGAAGGACCGGAGACAACTTAAGGTTACCGCCAACGGGATTCCCGAGCACAAGGTAGGCAGGTTTCCAAACCGTGGGAATCCCCATACCATCGGAGAGCAGGCTTATGCCTTCTCGATCCCGATCAAACCGAAGCCCGCCCAAGAGCCCGTTCCGCTCCATAACGATACCGGCCGCGGGCCCCCCAATACGCCTTTCGGCATAGCCGTCAATGGGGTACTTTTCGACCCCGGTACAGCGGAGTTCTTTCTGGGCGACCGCCGGGGGGGCTGGAACTACGAGGCCCTGAGCGGAGCCGTGCCTCTGGGGGTTGATGAAAACAACGCCCACGTTCAGCCCAACGGAGCCTACCATTACCACGGCCTGCCGACCGGGCTCCTGAAGCAACTGGGGGTGGGCCCGAATAAGCATTCTCCCCTCATCGGCTACGCCGTGGACGGCTTCCCAATCTATGCTCTCTATGGCTATGAAAATGCGGACGACCCGAAATCCGGGGTCAGGAAATTGACCAGCAGCTACCGCCTCAAGAAAGGAAACCGTCCTCCCCCTCCCAACGGTCCGGGCGGCAGATACGACGGCGCCTTCAGCAGGGACTACGAGTACATCGAGGGCTCGGGAGACTTGGACGAGTGCAATGGAAGGTTTACCGTGACCAAGGAATTCCCAAAGGGAACCTACGCCTATTTCCTGACCGAAAATTGGCCCGTCATTCCGAGGCACTGCAAGGCAGAGCCCCTGAGACTGAGGGGAGGACCTCACCATTCCCACGGCAGGCGCCCTTCGCCACCGCGAAGGCGGCCTTGAACCTCATCTCTTCAGCGTCGCCTTGGCGGCCGCGGCCCGTAGGGTCTTTGCATCGCTCGCGGCAAGGGGGCCATTCCAGCGAATGGAATGGGGGTCTTTTCCCGTGAGGGTTCCCCACAGGACGCATGCGGCGAGGTAGCCCCCATGGTCCGAGGGATGACTCCCGTCGGGCTTGTAGAGTTTCATGAACAAGGCCCTGTCCTGGCGGTGAATGATGGCAAAGGCATGGCCGACCGGGGCCAGTGGGACATCGTTATCCTTGGCCGCCTTTTCGTACGCGGCGCTGATCTTGCCATGCATGACGGGAAAGTCTGGGAAGATAGGCTTGTTGCGCTTGTCCCCGTTGCGACGGCCCCAAGTCATGAAGAGGCATGGTTTGGCTCCCTGCTTGCCGATTGCCTGGCAAAGTCCCTTCGCAGCAGTATGAAAGCCTTGGGTATATTGTCCTCCCAGCCCGGGCTTTTGGCTTTGATCCTGGATCACCACGAAATCCCATTTGGCTGAATGGAGGGCTTGCCGGCTCGTAGGGTTGGTGAGATGAAAATGCAGGTCCTTGCCCCCTGGGGTGCCGAATCGCAACTCGTATGAAGCACCATCCCGGTTGAATACTTCCTTGATGAATTTGGCGCTTTGGGCGGTATAGCTGTTGCCGAGGAAAAGAATCTTCGTTGCCTCGGCCGATGCGAACGAAACCAATAGGCTGCAAATGAATAGGGAAACAATAAACTTCATGTTGTTCGTGTTGGGGAACATGGTCTCCCAACGACTCGATCAGGACAAGAAGATACTTGAGAGGTTTGGAAGAAGCCTCAACTAATCGACAAAGCTCTTTACCAACCATTAGGTGCCCGGGCGGTCCTCATTGATTGCGATTGATGCGTTTGCCTTTCAGCATGAGTGACGGTCCGAGCAATTTGGTCCGTCACGCCCTCCATCACTTCAAGGTGAATCCGAATAAGTGATCCTCTCTTGACCTTACCAAATCTTTTTGCCCGGAAGGCTGGCCAAGGTTACTTGTTCAGGAAGATCTTGCTTTGCACGACCAAGTGAACCAGGTCGCGCAAGCGATTGCCATCCTTCTTCAATTCGGCCGTGATTTGGTCGATTTCACCACGGTCACCAACTTCGAGCAGGCGACCGGTGGCGTAGGTCAGCATCTTTTCGGTCAGGCAGTGGGCGACTTGTGATTCACGCTCCAAAAGCATGGCTTTGAATTCCATGAGGTCCTTGACTTCACGCCCGTTCGCGAGAACTGCGGCGGTATCGATCGGCGGTGCTTGCTTGGCTTTCTTGTCCACCTTCGGGTAGTTGTCGCGCCAACGCCCGATCGGGTCGAAGCTTTCCAGCGCGTAACCCATGGGATCGATCTTCTGGTGGCAACTCATGCACGCTTCCTGGTTGCGGTGGATCGCCAGTTGCTCCTTGAGGGTTTTCACCCCGCGCAGGTCGGGCGAGAGCGGTTCCACGTCGGGCGGAGGTGAGGGTGGGGGCGTGCCAAGGATGTTTTCGAGTACGTATACACCACGTACGATCGGCGAGGTGTCCACTCCATTGGCCGTCACGGTCATGACCGCAGGCATGGTCAGCAAGCCGCCGCGCCGGGTATCCTCCAACTTCACTTTACGCAAGTGCTCGCCAACCACCTTCTGTTTGTAAATGAGTTCGCCGAGCAGTTTGTTCATGAAAGTATAATCGGAATCGATGAAGTTGCGTATTGGCCCATTGTTTTGCAAGAGGTCGCTGAAGAACGCATCGACCTGTGGGATCAGGAAGTCCTTCACCCGGAAGTAATGCCCGAAGGGGCCTCTTTTATCCGGTTCCATGCGCCCGAGCTCGTGGAGCTTGAGCCAACGTTCGGGAAAATGTCGCCCAAAGGCGGCCGACTTTGGATCGTTCAACATCCTCTCGGTTTGGCGGCGCAACTCGGCGGGGTTCGACAATTTGCCTGTCCGGGCAAGTTTCATCAGGGCATCATCGGGCATCGACGACCAGAGGAAGTAGCTCAATCGCGAAGCGAGGGCGAAGTCGTCCAGTTTCCCTTGATTCTGCCTTAGGTATACGAAGTCGGGCGAACAGAGAATGGCGGAGTAGGCGCCTTTCATCGCTTCCTGTTTAGAGTTGCCGTCCGCCACCAATTGTTCCGCCAGTTCGACGAAGGAGTTCACCTCCTCGGGTGCGACCGGCCGCCGGTAGGCTCGCTCGGCAAAAGCGTGAAAGAGCTTTTGCGAGTCGGCATCCTCGATCGGCCCCTTCCCGTAAAGCGCGGTGTGGCTTTTGGGCGGCCACTCTTGGGGCATGGGTTCGATACGGTAGCTGTGTACGCGCAGAGTCGGTCCGAGATAGCCTTTCTTGAACAGTACGGCAGCGACCTCCTTCTTGAAGTCTTTCTGCTTGCGGTCGATCTGCTCGTATTCCTTCGGGTACCATTGTTCGAGCAGGACGTGCCAGGCGTTGTGCCGGAACCAAGGACCATTCTCCCAGCCGATCCAGCTACTCCACGGATTGTCGATCCAAGTTTCGAAAGAGAAGGTTCGTTTCTTGCCATCGCCGGGTAAAGTCCACCGTTTGATCCGATGGTGTCGCGGTCCCCGCTTGTGCTCATTGCGCTGCAAGTAGAGACCAACCTCGAATGGCTCTTCGGAACTTTGGCGGCCCTGGTGGATAAGGCCTCCCTCGCGCACCGTCCAATTGCCCCAGGCATCCGGCTTCGGGTTATGAGCGGAGACCTCTACGGTGATCCTGTAGTTCGCAGGCCGGCGCATCCCGCCAACGTACTTGTCCGGACCAATCCGGTTGTAGCGGTCCCAGCGCTGAAACACTTCGTCGTAGGTTTCGTTTTTGTCTCTCTGATATTTGCCAAGGCTTCCGCCGGCAAGGGTCTTGGTGCAAATGGGAGCGGTGAAGGTTTCCGCTTCAAAAGGTTTTTGCGGCTCGTTGTAAGTCGCCATGTCGATGGTCTCTTCCGCAGCGCCGATGAGCATCTTTAGAAGAAAGTCGGACATTACCAGTTGCTGGCCGATATTGTCGAAACCCTCCGCCTCTTCATCGTCCTGAAAACTGCGCGTAGGCTCGATTGTCTTCTGGGCAGTGATGCCGTTGCCGTTGAAGTCGTAAAGCCCGGATACCACGGTGGGTTCGAAATCCGGGTGTTTGATCCCAAACAGGTCGCGCAGCGTGTTGCGCAGCTCGAATTTGTTGAGCCGCCGGATGACTGCCTGACCCCCGGTGCTCTTGCGCCGGGCGTAGGCACGCTCTAAAGCGGGCGTCAGTCCGTTAATTAACCTGGCGGTTTCCTCGAAAGGCGGCTTCGGCTGCTTCTTCGGCGGCATTTCGCCGAGGTTCAGTTGATCGAGAATTCCCTGCCACGCTTCGAGCGTATGCAGATCGGAAAGATCGTTTCCAATCGTGTCGAAACGCAACTCTCCCTTTTGTTTGTCGGGACCGTGGCACTCGAAGCAATGCGCCTTGAGAAAGGGCTTGTGCGCTTCGAGGGCCGAGTCGGCCCCCCACAACGACTTGAAGCCACAAAGAATTGAGATCGAGAGGAGTTGTATTTTCACAATTCCCTTATCCCTACGGTGTTCCGTCCTCGAAACTAGGCCGACTTTGACTCCAGGCCGGTTAAAGTGCCCGTGCTCGTCCCGAAACGGTCCACCTCCAGACCAAAGTTCTGCAGCATGGACAACAACAAGTTACAGGCCTTCACCCGCTCGAATTTCCCCTCGGGCAAAACGACGTGCTCGCCCAATTTGAATCCGCCGCCGGCGAGGACGAGGGGCATGTTCTTGCACGAATGGGTTCCGGTCGCCATGCCGCAACCAAACAGGATCATGGTGTGGTCGAACAACGTTCCTCCGTTCATCGGGTCTTCCTTCTCCTTCAACAGATCGATGAGGTAAGCCATTTGCGCGATTTGGTTGCGCTCGATCTTCTTTAATGCGTCGGTATGGTCCGGTCGCTCTCCGTGATGGGAGAAGCCATGATAGCCCCCCTGCAGGCCGAAGTCGCCGTTGGCAAACCCACTGGAGAGAGTCATGATGCGGGTGGAATCGGTCTCGATCGCCAGAGCCATTAACTCCATCATGATCTTCATTTCATCCGCGGTCTGCGGCTGGGGGCGCGGTTCTTCCATCTTGGTCTTCGGCTTCGGCCGGTCGAGCCAAGGCTCTTGCAAATCGATTTTCTTTTCCAAGCTACGAACGGAATCCAGATACTCGGCGAACTTCTGTTGGTCTTGCTTGCCCAATTCACGGTTCACCGCCTTTGCCTTGTCGAGGACCGAGTCCAGAATGCTGCCATGCCGCTTCAGGCGCAGCCGTTCCTGTTTCATCGCCTCGGGGGTGTCCTCAAGGAACAGCTTGCGATACATGGCCGTGACGTCGATCGAAGGCACCTGCACGCCCGTGCGGGTGAAACTGGTTTGGTTGCTTTCCTTCACTTTCAGCGTCATCGACGGATAGCGGGTGGCCGCGCCGACGAATTCGGCCGCCTTCTGATCCATGCTTATATTCCCTTCGGGGAAACTCGAGGACATGTCCGGACGGATTCCATTTAGAAAAGTCGGTACGCAAGCGTGTCCGCCGGTCAGGCCGTGATCGAGGTTCGAGAAGACACTGAAATCCTTGCGGTGCTTGCTTAACGGTTGCAGCGTTGGCGACATCTCGTAATCGCTTCCACCGGTTGTGGGGAAGAACGCCTTCTGGTAGACTCCGTAGTTGTTCGACAGGCATACCATTCGCTTGACGGCCTTTTTCCCATCGGCCGCCCGGGCGACCGGAGATAGGGATTCCATCACCGGAAGGGCAATCGCCACTCCTCCTGCGCGAAGGAAGCTTCTTCGTGTCAATGCGGGTCTCATGAGAATGTGCGGCTCGGGCGTTGTAATGCGGCGTTCTTCGCCTTGAGTCTATACTCAAGCACGTGAAAAATAGCATGTCTAACACGAAAAACGGGAACCAACCCGTTTTGTCGGACAGGGACGGCGGATTCGCTTTTTATTTCGGAGGCAGGGCCCGCTAAACCCGATCTATTCCAAATAGAGGTTGCAAGCGGGGCGGGATTTATTGTCCACTTGATTGTGAAAACGTTCCTCCTCACCCTGCTCGCCATGATTCCAACGTCGCTTTTCCCCGAAGCAAAGCTTTCCCTTGCCTTGCGTTCAAGGACTGGTCCGGACGCCGATCAGGCTGTCGCGAAAAAGGTTGAATGGAAGGCGTCTCAAACCGCCCTGATTATATGCGACATGTGGGATGATCACTGGTGCAAGTCCGCGGCCCGCAGGGTGGTCGAGTTGGCTGGTCCGATGAACGAGGTCGTAAGGCAGGCGCGCTCCATGGGGATTTTGATCATTCACGCTCCGAGCAGTGTGGTGGATTTTTACAAAAGCGCGCCGCAACGCAAATACGCTCAACGCGCCCCATTCGCAAAGTCCCCTGTTCCACTGAGCGTAAAAGAGAGATGGGGGACCAAATGGTGTTGGCCGGACCCGGCGTTCGAGGGCGTGTTGCCGATTGACGATTCGGACATGGGGTGCAGTTGCCCTGAACCGAAGTGCGCCATTCGCGAAGCCTGGACGAGACAAATCAAACGTATCGGAATTGAAAAGGGAGATGCCATTACCGACAATGGGCAGGAGACCTACAACCTCCTTGCGATGAAGAAAATCGACAACGCGATTCTTTGCGGGGTTCATCTCAACATGTGCGTTTTGGGCAGACCTTTTGGTATCAGGCAAATGGTAAAAGTCGGAAAAAACGTCGCTCTTATGCGTGACATGACGGACACGATGTACAATCCGCAACGGCCTCCCGGAGTTGATCATTTTACGGGAACCGATCTGGTGATCGGTCACGTGGAGCGTTATTGGTGCCCCACCTTTACGAGCGACGCGATCGTAGGGGGCAAGCCATTCCGTTTTCGCGAAGACAAGCGTTAGCAACCCGTCCTCCGCGTTCCCTGCGAACTTTGATGAGCGGTAAGTACGTCCGGGTACTCGCACTCCTCGCCTTCCTTCCCGGCTGGTTTGCCATTGCCCAAATCCATGGGCAACCCTTGCGGGCCGGAGCCTACGTTCAGGACGTGACCGGTTCCTTCGACTCCTACATAGTCAGCGGAGGGTTCACCGAGCGCAGGCGCGGGAAGATGAATCCCGGGGATCTCAAGGCCCGCTGCTTCGTCCTCCAGCGAGGCAAGGCGAGCATCGCAATTGCCATCGTCGACAGTTGCATGATCCCCCGGACCGTCTGCGACCAAGCGAAGAAGTTGGCCTCGAAACAAACGGGCATACCGACCGACCGCATCCTCATCGCCGCGACTCACACCCACAGCGCCCCGAGTGTCATGAATTACTGCCTCGGCACCATGGCCGACCCCGCTTATACCAAATTCCTGCCGCCCAAGATTGCCGAGGGCATCCGGCAGGCTCATGCCAAGCTGGAACCCGCCCGCATCGGATGGAGCCAAGTCCGGGCCCCCGGATTCACCCATTGCCGCCGCTGGATCACCAGGCCGGACCGCATGCAGTTCGACCCCTTCGGCAACCGGACCGTCCGGGCTATGATGCACCCGGGCTACCTGAACCGGAATTACGTCGGGCCTTCCGCTCCGGTGGATGATGAACTCTCGGTGATTTCCATTCAGACCTCGAAAGGCAAGCCCCTCGGAATGCTGACCAATTTCTCGATGCATTACCATGGTGGCGGTGGTCCCGCGGATTACTTCGGGCTCTTCGCCGACCGCTTGTCCAAGCGCCTTGAATCCGAAGGACGCATTCCGGTCTGCGCGATGTCGCAGGGAACAAGTGGCGACCTACACTGGATGAATTACGGCAAGCCCAACAAGGGTTCTAACGTCTCCCGCTATGCGGATGGACTTGTCGAGCTTGTGGTTCAGGCGCTGGAGAATATTCGCTATCAGGATGAGCCCACTTTGGCCATGGACCAAAGGATCATCACCTTGTCCCGCCGGCTCCCCGATGAGCAACGCCTCGTCTGGGCTGAACGGTTACTCGACAAAATGAAGGGGCGACGCCCCAAAACGAGACCCGAGGTCTATGCCGAACAGGCTCGCTATCTTCACGAGAACCCGACCGAAAAGCTAGTGCTTCAGACCTTGCGTATTGGAGACCTCGGGATCACCACCCTCCCCAACGAAGTCTACTCGATTACCGGTTTGAAGCTGAAGGCCTGCAGTCCGTTTCCCGCCACCTTCAACGTCGAGTTGGCCAATGGGGCGGCCGGCTATATCCCGCCCCCCGCCCAACATGCCCTCGGAGGCTACACCACTTGGCCCGCCCGCACCGCAGGTCTGGAGGTCGAGGCCGAACCCAAGATCGTCGAGACCTTGTTGAGCTCCCTGGAGTTTCTGGCGGGCAGGCCCCGTCGTGCCCCCGCTGTCTCCCATGGCTCCTATGCCAAGGCCATCCTGGCCTACAAGCCCCTGGCCTACTGGAGGTGTGAGGAGTTTGAGGGCAACCGGTTGGCGGACGTTTCAGGCCATGGCCGACCGGGCAAAATCGAAGGCATTGTGGCCTACCACCTGCCTGGCCCGGAGAGCCCCTCCTTTTCCGCAGATGCCAGAAATGCTTCGCTTCAGTTGGCTGGCGGGACGGTCTCCGCCGCCATCCCCAATGCCCGGAGCCTCTCCTTCTGGTTCTGGAACGGCATGAGCAGTTCGGCCCGGGACGACACCGGAGAACTCGTTGCCCTGGCTGATTCCTTTTCCCTGCGCATCGGGGGCAAGGCGGATGGCGAAGCGCGCGGCCACTTCCTCCTGAAGGTCGGCGAAAAGCAATTCAAGGGAACCACGGAGCTCGGCTTCAGGTCATGGAACCATGTCTTGCTTTCATGGGAGGGCGCTGCAATGAACCTTTTTTTAGATGGCGATCCGGAACCCGAGATTCGGGCCAAACTTCTCCCTCTGCCGTCGGGCCTTTGGAGATTCGGAGGCGATCTTCCCTTTGAGGGCCGGCTCGACGAGATCGCCTGGTTCAATTCTTCCCTGTCAGGCCAAGATGCCAAACGCCTCCATACTCTCTCCGGCATCACTCCAGCGCCAAAACCTCCGCCTTCACGCCCTGCGATGACGCGGGGCTCTACCGATGCCTACGCCGAGGCAGTCATGCAATCCAAGCCCATCGCCTACTGGCGCCTTCGTGGATCGGCCAAGGACAGTTCACCCAAGTCCCGGCATGGAAAGTTTGAAAAAGGGGCCGGTCCCAATGCCTCCGAAAATGATTCTTTTGAAGGAGGACGGATGCGGGCTGAGATTGAAGGGATCGGAGATACCTACAGCATCGAGTTCTGGTTTCGCAACAGCCTGCCCAATGAGAGTCGTCCCGTGACCGCCTATCTCTTTTCGCGAGGCATCGACGGGATGAAGGAAGCGGAGGGCGATCATCTTGGAATCGGAGGGACCTACGCCTCGACCGGCCGGCTGCTGGTCTATCAGGGCAACCAAAGCAAAGGGCTTTTGACCGGGTCGGCCAAAGTGGAGCCAAAGAGCTGGCATCATATCGTCATGGTACGTGACGGAGAACGCATCCGAGTCTACCTCAACGGCAACCCCAAGCCCGACATTGATGGCAAGTTTGCGCGTTCCTATCCGAAAAGCCATCCCCAGTTCTTTCTCGGCGGCCGTAACGACAATTTCGCAAACCTCAAGGGGAGCCTAGATGAAGTCGCTCTTTACGACCGAGTCCTTTCACCCAAAGAGATAGGCGTTCACTATCGGACGGTTAAGCTGTCGCCTTCCGGCAAGGAGTAATGCGCCTGTTTCGCCGGGCCTGAAGCGTCCGATACGCATTGCAATGGAAAACCTTTCCCTTATGCCTTGAACTTCCCATTGGTCCGAATGGCGAACCCCTCGTATTCTCTCGAAGGCCCTAGCTCACGATGAAAAAAACTTTTCCATACCTGTCCCTAATCATGTCTACCCTTTCCTTTTCCCATGCCGCTCCCCTTGTCGTGGCCCACCGGGGGGCCTCGCACGATGCCCCGGAAAACACCCTTCCGGCCTTCGAGCTTGCTCCAATTCATGACCAAACGGGCATCGGCGCGAAAGTGAATTGAATTGATCCAAGCCCAAGATTTTGGCATCCAGATCAATTCTCCACTATGATTCGACGACTTGCTCTAGTTTTCCTTCTTCCGTTCTCGTTTGCAAATTCCCACGGTACCAAAACCACGGAAAGTCCATTGACGGTGGGCGAGGGCAACCTCGAGCTTGAGGCCAGTCTGATTGACTGGAGAAGAGACGACGGAAGCCATGCCTACGTACTTATGGCGACGGAGCTTACTTTCGGCGTATCCGAGTCCGTCGACCTTCGCCTCTGGCTCGATGCCTACGCATGGGAGAACCCAAAGATCGGCAAGGCGGTGGAGGGCTTTGGTGACGTTCAACTGGGCGTTCACCACAACCTATGGGTCAACGATGGGGCGGGTTCGTCCTTTTCCCTTTTCCCTTTCCTAAAGATTCCTACCGGCGCCCGCTTGAGCAACGATCAGTGGGAGGGTGGTTTGATGCTTCCCTATGCCACCCAGCTTTCCCCGGGAGTGGGTCTCGGACTGATGGCGCAATTCGACGTCGTTTACGATGAGGTTGGCAAGGACCATGAACTGGATTTCCTGCATTCGGCGGTAATCAGCTTTGACCTGACGGAGAACCTTGGTTCCTTCGTCGAGTACGTCGGGGTCGAGGGCGACCCGTCCTACAAGGCCTTCGCCTCGGCCGGCTTCGTTTATGCGGTGGACGAGACTCTCTCTCTGGACGCTGGAATCCAAGTCGGCTTGAACGATGCGGCGGAAGACGTTGGTTTGTTCTTTGGTTTCACCCGCAGATGGTAGCCGTCTCGCTTGTCGGCTAAGAAACCAATCAAACGAATGCTTTTGAGCTGAACCTTTGCCTGAGATGGTTTAGGTTGGATGCGTGAGTCCCAAACCCAAAACCGGTTTCCTTTTCAAGCTAGGGCTGATTTTCTTGTCCACTCTCTCAACTTTCGGTGAGTCGTGGATACCGTCTTTCGACGGAAAGGGTTCCGACCAAAATATACGCGAATTTTGGAAAGGGTACGATGCCCGCAAGGAACCACTAAGAGTTCGGGTTGTCGAATCCTGGAAGACGGAAAAGGGCGAGGTAAGGCTCGTGCTTTATTCTTTGGGCAAGCTTCAAGGGAGCAACAAATCCGCCAGCCCCTTGATTGCCGCCTATTTGGGTCTGCCCAAGGGCAAGGAGTCCAAGCCGGGCATCGTTCACGTTCACGGAGGCGGGCAACGGGCAAACCGCAAGCGGGTGGCTGATTGGATGACGATGGGATATGCATGCGCGAGCATCAATTGGGGGGGCAAAGTTTTGGAAAAAGCGGATACGCCCAACACGGACTGGGATGGTTTGGCGGCGGGCTTCATTCGTCCAGGGGTGACCAAGGCGGATCAACTGGATCATCACAACACCGTCAGGCCCGACCCCAATACCCTCTTCAAAGAACCTCACCCCCTGAACAGCAGTTGGAACTTGATCTCGATTTGCGTGCGGCGGGCCCTGACGATGCTTGAGCAAACCGAAGGGGTTGATCCAGGCAGGCTTGGTGTGGAGGGGCACTCGATGGGGGGGCGTTCCACCGTGATTTCATGCATCGACCCGCGGGTCAAGGCGGCCTCTCCTTCCGTAGGAGGGAGCGGATATCTCTACGATGACCTGTGGGGTTTGCCGGGGAGCGCCCGAAGGATGACAAAGGAAGACGGTTCGGCCCTTTATCGCAAATGTGTTTCCGCCCAGTCTCATTGGCCTCACGTCAAGGCCCCGATCCTTTTCCTCGGATCGACCAATGATTTCAACTCCCCGACGGAATGGGTGGTCAAGGGCATGTCCAAGTTGACTCCTGATACGCAAAGGATGCTCGTGTTGGCCCCTCATTTGAACCATCGCTTTACCGATCAAACCTCTGCCGCCCGTTTCATGTGGATGGAAGCCCACCTCAAGAAAAACTTTCGGTTTCCAAAGGTCTCACCCGCGGAATTGGTTCTGGATACGGATAACGGAATTCCGCTCTTTCGGGTCCGTGTTGATCAATCAAGCGGTTTGCCGGTAAAGGAAGTGGAGATCTACTACGGGTATGCCAGGGATCCGCGCATTCGTTTCTGGCGGAGCGCCGAGGTTAGAAAGTCCGGGGAGAGGTACGAAGGGGAATGCCCGGTGTTCGATAGCGCAGAACCACTCTTTGCCTTTGCCAACCTTACCTATGAGATGCCCCGGGCGCTTCCGCCCCGTCCGGGAACCGAGGCGACCAAGCTTCTGACCCTCAGTTCCGAGTACCGGGCTGCTTATCCCGAGGATTTAAGGAAATCCAAAATCAAACCGACCGAAAGACCAAGCCGCTTGATCGATGATTTCTCAAGAGGTTGGCGGGACTGGTATCGCCTGAATTGGAAAAACCCTCATCATTGGAGATATGCCACACGCAAAATAGTCGACCCAGCGTGGATCGGGCCCAAGCAGGGTGAGCTCGGTGTGGAAATCGAAACCTTTGAAGACGACAACCAGCTTGGCGTGCAAATCAATTTGAACGATTGGCAGGGATACACCGGAAGAAAGCGGGATACTTTCGTGGCCTTGGTCGATTTGCCTAAGGCCGGCCTTCACAAACTGCGCTTGCCGGTCTCCCAATTCAGAAACTCGTCAGGGGTCGTGATGAAGGATTGGGACGAAGCGACCGAGCTCCTGTTTTCTCCGGCCAACCGTACGGAGGATCCGCGAGCCAGGAAGAGCAATTGGAACGGCAAGCCCCCTAGGCTTGCGAAACTTGAATGGCTTGGAGGAAAGATGATCACTCGTCCTCATCCCCACCAAAGGAGAGGTAAGATCGAACCCGGAACCCGGGTCTCTTTTGATGAGGAATTTCAAGGTGCGATCAAGGATTCCGTCGAGCTTGAAAAATTGGACGAGATGCAGTGATCCCTCTGCCAGGTTATTCCTAGAACGAGACGATTCCGTTTTCTTTGATTTTCTTGGTGACGGCCTTCCCCTTGTGTTTGTAGGTGAGTTGTAAAACCTTGAATATTCCTCCGGCAGGATCTCTGCCAACCAATTTGCTCGTAATGGCAAAATCATACTGCCAGGCGTCCAATTGCCTCTGGCTGACTTTCCTCACGTCCATCTGCTTCTTGGGATTGCCGTCATCGCCGTACATGGCGCTGATCAGCTCAATCTTCAAATTCTTGCCAGAGCGGTAAACCTTGTGCCTGGGGTCTCCTCCCGAAACGAAGTAGGCAATGAGATCCTTCACTTCCTCGGCATTCATCGAGTTGATCAACCCTCCCGACATCATCGAAATCGTGGATCCCTTTTTCAGTCCTTGGCGAAGATTTGCTCGATGAACTCGGCGCTGCTCATTTTAGGCTGTTCGTTTTCAGCTACGGAGAGGTGGCATGGGATGCCGACCTTTTCGCACTTCTCCTTCAGGAGGCGTCCGAATCCGGCGTGGTGGATGCCATCGCCCTTGACGACCGGGACGGGGGCGGGCTTTCCGTACCGGATCCATACGGGAGGGTCGTCCTTGGAGACGTGAGTGAGGGGGGAGCACTCAAGGGAGAGCTTCTTGTACTTGTCCCAGTCCTTCATGAGCTGTTCGTGGCTGGATGCGCCAAGGGTTTTCCAGATCATGGGGTGGCGGATGCAAGCCAAGCCGATCTTCTTCTCCAACAAGAACGGATCGAGGGTCGTTTGCCCGCCCATGGCCACCGCTGCGCAGACCCGTGATGATTGGCGAAGCACGGGATCCTTGCTCTTGGGGTCAGCCATGTCGTCATGGTAGGCGAGCCACATGCTCGACGCGCCCCCGGCCGAACCTCCCGTCACCGCGATGCGCTTGGGATCGAAGTTCCATTCCTTGGCCTTGGTCCGCAAAAACTGGATGGCCCGGGCGGCGTCATGAACGGCAGCGGGCAGAAGTTCGGTGCCGGCCAGGCGATAGTCGATGGACGCATAGCTGTAACCTTGCTTGAGCTGGCTGGCTCCCACGGTTTCGTGTTTTTTTCCTCCCAGCCATCCTCCGCCATGGATATGGACGAGGAGGGGAGTGGGTTTCTTGGAATCAATCTTCCAAAAATTAAGGATCATGTCCTTGTGCGGCCCGTAGGATACCTGCTTATAGGTAGGCTCGACCTTCTGAGCGAAAAGCTGGGACAAGACAAACAAGGTGAGGAAAGAGCATAGGTACTTCATCCCCTCTTTATCGAGTTTTCCCTAGCCCAAGTAAATCAAATCCGCATCGAGGTCGTACTCTCCCAGATCGGCTTGAGCAAGGTCGCGTTCGTTGGGAAAGGCCTGGGGGCAGATTTCCACGATTGCGTCTTCCTTGACGGCATGCCCCGCGTTTCGGAGCCAACGCTTGGCCCGCTTGACTTGGTCGGCCAGCGAACTTTCCAGCGAATCGACCCCCGTCCTGTTCTTAACCGGGGAAAATTCCTCCAACCTGTCGGCTTCAAGGATGAGGGGGTTTCGGGCTAAGGGGAGGGCGTCGAAGACGAAGGTCTCGAATTTGACCGCATTGGGCTCTTGGGGAGTGATGGCTTCTCCATTCTCGTCCAAATGGGCGACTTTCTTCTCCGCCCGGTGGTAGGGCAACTTGATTTCACCGCTCGCGAATTGCTCGATAAAGTCACGGCGGAGGACGTGTATGGCGGGGCTGCCGGCCCGGTACTTGATCCGCCCTTTCCCATCCTTCTCGAGGGCTTTCTCCTCAGGCAGGTCGGAATACTCGATAATCGCCACCCGGTCCCCGATGGATACGAAGTTGCCCAATTTTTCAAAGGGGCCGGCCTTGGTAAGGGAGCGGCTGGACATATCGGAGCTTTGTAGGTCATGCAGGCCGATGAAGAGGGGGTTGATCACGCTGACCAGGGGGTTGTCGACCTGAAAGTAGGAGACGTGCTCAACTCCTCTCTCGGCCATCTCGGTAACGGAACCGGAATCAATCAATGCCTTCAGGGATCCGCCATGACCGTTGGGGGACAGAGCCAGGCTGTCGCTCTCCGCCAACAGGAGGTTGCCATCAAAATCGGTGGCCGGCATTACGCCTTGAGAGAAGAACTTCAGGTTCTCCATCCCGAGACCGTAAAACTTCTTTTCCTCGAAATGGGCTACTGTGGCCTCAAGGTTCAGCGGGCTGCACATGACGTACCAGGGAATGGCTACCCCGTGCTTCTCGGAAACCCCCAGGATTTGTTCGGCGAAGAGCTGAAAGAGGGGCTTCCCCTTGATCGGGCTTACTGGGAGCGTGCCCTTTGGGCCATCATATCCAAGACGAGTTCCCTGCCCTCCGGCAACGGTGAAGGCGGCGGTCTTGCCGGCCCGAATGAGGCTCTCCCCGTGTTCCAGTGCCTGGGCGTAGAGCTTTTCCTGCCCGGAATCTTCCGGCTCTATGGGGAGATACCCGGCCGGCCCGTAGGTTTCCGGCAACCCGCTTTCCTCCTTCTTGAAAATGCATTCCTCGAGGGCCGCCTCGAGCTCGCTCCAGTCGAGGGCATCGACTTGCTCGGCCAATCGGGGTCTTCCCGCCGCCAGCTCCTCCATGCGGAGCTTGTTTCTTTCGATTAGGTCCATGTCGAGATGATTATATCCACGGGGTGAAACTGGCAATTTGCAATCGTGAACAAATTCCTATCGAAACGCCCAGCTAAATTAGGCTGCGAATTTTTGACCCTTTAGGTAAACCTCGCGTTTTGGAATCAAAACCCGAGAGGTGGATTTGGCTTAGGCAAATAGTTGAAGCTGAGGCTTGCCTTTGTGAGCTACCGTGAAGGGACGAACGGTAGGGCTGTACATGACTTGGTCCACGGGAATGCCCAAGGCATAGGCAATGGTAGCGTTAAAGTCAGGAATCGTCATGGAACCTTCGACGACCTCTTCGGCTCCCTCGGAAGTCTTGCCGTGGACATAACCGCTTTTGAAGCCACCCCCAGCCAGAACGCTTGTAAAAGCCTGCGGGTAGTGGTCTCTGCCGACGTTTTGGTTAATGAGTGGAGTACGGCCGAATTCGGTCGTCAGGACAACGATGGTGTCGTTGAGTTTTCCAATGGTTTCCAAGTCTTGGAGCAAAGCCGAGACAGCCTGATCCATCGTATGGCAGAGTTCGGGAAGAGACGTGAAATTGTTTTGATGCGTATCCCACCCTCCGAAACTTACTTCTACGGTCCGGACGTTTCGTTCGACCAGACGGCGGGCAAGGAGGCATCCCTGCCCAAAGGGTTCGGTACCGTAGCGCTCTTTCGTCTTTGGGTCTTCTTTGTGAATGTTAAATGCCTCAAGGTCCGGGCTGTCCATCAAGCGAACCGCATCGGCATACATATGTCCATAGGCCCGAATGGGTTTGGAGTGATATCGCTTGAGGAATTCGGCATCGATGTCATTCGCCAACTCAAGCCTTCTCTCAAATCGAGTTTTCTCGACCAAGGCCCTTGCGTATTTGAGTCCGGATTGTGGCTCCTTGATAGCCAACGGTTCGAATTCGGGCTCGAAAAACCCTCCGCTTCCGTGAAAGCGACTTTCACGGCCAACGAATACGGAAGCGGGTAGCGTGGGGTTAAGTTTGCCTTTGAGCTTGTGATACCACGCGCCAAGTCCAGGGTGTCGAATCGTTGCCCTTTGTTGGTAACTGGTGTGCATGAAGTAATTTCCCTTTTCATGATCTCCCGCGGTTGAAGTCAGTGAGTTCACGATACATAGCTTGTCCGCCTGCTTTGCCAAGCCCGGGAGATGACTGGAGACGCGGATCCCATCCGCGTTTGTGTTGATCGGGGTGGTCGATCCTTGGTTTTCATGGCCGGTTTTAAGGTCAAAGGTATCGATGTGACTCATGCCTCCCTGCATGTAGAGGTAAACAAGCTGTTTGGCGGGCTTTTCGAGGGGGGCTACGGAGCTTTTTTCTCCGGCGGCTCCGAACACGTTGCTTGACGATACGCCGAGAAAGCTTCCGGCGGCAAGTTCTAGGAAACGGCGGCGGTTGAAATCAGATTTGATCATTGGATGAAGATAAATTGGCGAGAGTTAAGGAGTGCCCAGACAAGGTCACCGATTGTTTCCTCTCCGTGTTTTTCATAGTCGGTTAGAATTCTTTTTACTTCTTTGCCCGTCGGTTTTCGGGAAAGCATTGCCCGGTATACGAGTTCGATTTTGTCCTCGGGATTTACGAGCGAGTAAAGCTGTTCACCGAGAACGGAATTCGGGTTTTCGATTGCGATATTGAGAGGGCTGTTCAGAAGATAAAGAGCCTGAGGGACGGAAGCATGGAAAGATGAATTTTCGATCACTTCCCGGTCCGATTGTCCGAAGTCACGTAAAAAATGGCCGCGCTTGGCGGGGGAATCGAGTTCGACGGCCCGGGCCATTTCTCTAACAACGTCACGAAAGCGACGAAGGTCCAATCGCTCCTTTTCCTCCCAGAGCTTGCGCTCATTTTGGTTCAGCCCATCCGGAGCCTTGCGGGGTCTGGCTTTTGAAATACGTTCGTTTGTCTCTTCCGAAGTGGACCCCATCGAACGTCCCATCATTGTAGTGCCCGTCATAGATGGTGAACCCAGAGAGTTTTCCTTAAGCTCGACGAAGACGAGGTCACGGCTTTCTTTTTCCATCTTCCGAACCTTTTCCTTAAGTTCCGCTGTGAGGGCTTTGGCCGATTCCTTGTCTCCGGATGCATAAGCGGCCGAAATTCGCTTCTCATAGTCTATCTGGTCAATCCGGATTGCCCGGCGTTTGGCACCGGCTTCTCTTATTTTGGGCAGGACTTCTTCGAATGGTTGTCCCTCGAGGCTTTGATAGATCGCCTCGGACCGGGCGATACGATCGAGAGTTTTCCGACGATTGGGAGCGTGCGTGTCTACGTCAGGCAGTATGAGGGTCGTGATCGAATCCCATATCTGTTCAGCGCTCATCCTTTTTAAAAGTGGGCCTGAGAAATGGAATTTCATTCCCGCGGTATGATCTTCTCGATGCATTTCCCTGCGAAACAGTCGGGTATGGAAAAGAACGCTCTGGAAGGCCCGAACGTCATAGTCGAGTTCCCGCATCAGTTTCTCGAGGTAAGCCAGTAGTTCCGGCTGACTGATTTCGGTGTGGTCGGTGAGGTTGTCGACCGGTTCGAAAATTCCATGCCCAAAGGCCCGCTTCCATAGCCGGTTTACAATCACCTGGGTAAAGCGTGGATTCTCTTCGGAGGCGAGCCATTCGGCGTAGGCATATTTCCTTTCACTAGGATCTTCGTAAACCGGAATATCCGGACCGAACATGGTGTCGGGCGTGACGATGTCTCCGGGGTTGCCGTCGTCATATTGATAATCATGGGGCAGTTGAAGTGGCTTATCCTTGTGATGCCTGACTTGCACATGCGAGATATGGCCATAAAGCATATTGATGCTTTGCGAGATGGGGTGATCAAATGCCTCGGCTTTTTTTCTAGAGGCAATGGCACGGACCGTCGCTTCCCTGAATTGTTCTTTCGTCAGACCGTTGTCTTCCAGGTACCTAGGAGCGTATGGCCTGCCGAACCATTCGTCGATTTCGGACTCATCGCGAATGTGCGGAAAATCCTCGAAGCCGGCGGCTTCAGTATAGGCTTCCCATTTTCTATCCTTAAAATCGCGGTAAATGCCTTGACGGTTGGATTCTTTGTTCGCACCCATGCGGACGTCGAAATCATAGGTGTAGGCAGCCATTTTGAAATAATCCATCTGGCTCCACTTGTCGAAGGGGTGATCATGACACTGGGCGCATTCAAGTCGGGTACCGAGGAATATCCGAACGGAGTTGGACATGTTATCCAACGCCATCCCCGCATCACGAAGATAGTAAGCCGCGGCCGGGTTGTCGAAAATCAGTCCGTGACCGCTTACCAACTTTCGTACGAGTTCATCATAGGGAGTATTGATTCGAATTTGGTCTTTGATCCACTCCCTGTAGAAAAGCGTATAATCAAGGCGGGTGGGTATACGGAGAAGATCCGCCCAAAATTGGTAATGGTGCGCGGTGTACCCAGCATCGTTCGAAAGCAGTTCGCGGATAAGGAGCGAATGCTTGTCCGATGACGTTGATTTGTGAAACCGGTCCGCTTCTGCAATCGTTGGTATTCGTCCAATGATCGAGAGGTAGACTCTTCGGACGAATTGTTCATCGCTGATCTCGTCATAGGGGGTCAGGTTGTTCTTTTTGAGATTGGCGTAGATAAAGTCGTCGATTTTTTTGGCTGCGGGCCGGGGGTCGAATTTTTCAAATCCGGAAATTTCATTTCTTGAGCTTGTGTCGTTGCGCTGGCCGACTTGACCACCTTTTTGCGAGCCCGCTTTTTCTTCCAAACTCCAAAAGGCAAACAAAGAACCTGCACTGCAAGCAATCAGGGCAAGTAAAATTCCAGCAAGAGCGAATGCTTTCTTGCCCAATCTGGTTCGGGAGGTTCTCTCTTCCATGTCCGTTTCAATCTTTTCTTCTTTGTGCATGCCAAGGCCTTCGGTAGAAGACTGAGCCTTATTTGCTCCATTGGCTTTTGGAGTTTCTGAAATTCCGGGTAAATCCGCTAACCTAATCCAGGTTTTTCCATTGTAGCAGGCGGGATCCTCCATGCTAAACTTTTTCGCAACTAAGCAATCCCTAAGTTGAGACTCGGAGTAGGGACCGAAACTTTTTCCATTCTTATGAACGTATATCTTCATTAGGCAGCGAAATTTTCATGGTGCTGCACTTTTGCATCTTACAATTTTCAACCTCCCCAAATCAATCCGATCCGTTCAGGCGAGCCTTTAATTTCATGAGGGCATCGTCCCTTTCGTAGAGATAGTCCTGCTGGGCCCGGTAGGCGTCGCCCCTTGACTGAACCAACTTCTTGAATTCGGGATCGTCCTTGAGCGCTCGTCTGGCCTCGTTTCTTTTTTTACCGATCTCCTCGTTGCTCACGAAGAGCTCGGGGTACTCGCGCTCAAGTTTGCCCTGCGCGTCCTCGGCAACTTTCGCGAGCTTGCCATAGGCGGGATCCGCGAGGTGTTTTTGACGGGCTCGCTCAAGGGCCGCTTTCTTGCGGGTATCCGGTTGATGGGCAATGGAAGGGTCCTTCTCTAGCAGGAACTGGTCGAGAGCCCGGTTGGCCCGGAAGGTAGCAAAGAGGGTTTCCTTGTAGACCGGATCCTCTTGGTGAAGCTTCTTGCGCAGGCTCTGGATCTTTTTTTGGAAGGTCTTATGGGAACTGAAGGCTTCCGGGAAACGCTCGACTTTGTCCGCATCGAGCCGCTCGACCCGTTCGACCAGTTTACGGTAGACGGGATCCTCCATGTGAAGACGGGCATGCAAGTTTCTCTTGCGGATCTCGTGTTCCTCTCGGACGGGTTTTTTCACGGGGAACCTTCCCTGGTTCTTTTTCACGAGGGCGAGGTTGTCCTCACGATCGCGGTGCCGACCCGAACCGAATACCTGAATGTTGTCAAAGGCAGCCCCGGCTTGATCGACCTGCAGGGCGAAGTAGGTGCGCTCCTGGTCTATGACGGGATGCTTGGCATAGGCTATGCGCTGGTGATCGAGATGGGCGACGACCTCGTCCCCGATGAATTCCATCGTCATGACGTACCATTTGCCCGGCTTGAACTCGTGGGCGCATTCGCCGTGACGCATGGAAAACCAAGGCCCGCGGTCGTCTTGGGCGGTCTGGATGAAGAAGTGGTCGCGCCGGATATGCAAAACGGTGTTGTAGTGACCGGAAGCCCCCGTCACCAGACGGATGTCCTCCGCTCCGTCGAAACGAAACTCGAAGCGGATGAAAGCGTCCTTGAAATTGGGATCCTTGTAAAAGAGCCGCTTGTTTTGCCCCTCAATGCCGTTTCGCCGAAGGATGCCATCCTCCACCTGCCATTCCTTTTGGAAAAACCATTTTTCGCTTACCTGGCCCTCGGAAAAATGCTCCCCGAAATGAAGGTTGCGAGGGGAGGAGAGGAGAGGGCGGGAAGGAATGCGGGCCCCCGTTCGTTCCCGCCAGGAAATTAATTTACCATGGAGTTCCTCGACTCGTCTGGGCTCCGAGGAGGCGAGGTCCTTCTTCTCGTAAGGATCTTCGGCGAGGTTGAAGAGTTCGAATTTCTCCGGCCTTGCCGGATCGAAGTACTCGATCAGTTTCCAGTTGTCTTCCCGGATGGCCCCACTCGAGACGCCGCCCAGGAAGTGGGGTTTGTCGAGCGGATAATGCCAGTGGATGGCCTTTCGCTTGGGCGGAGATTTGGGGTTGCGCCATGTGGCGAGGGTGGAAACCCCGTCCAGCTTCTGGGTCGGATCGGGCTTGATCCCGGCGGCTTCCAGAAAGGTGGGGTAGAAATCGTGATTGACCACGGGCTGGTTGCAGGTCTTGCCTGCCGGGATTTTTCCGTCCGGCCAGCGCAGAATCAGGGGGACCCGTATTCCGCCTTCGTAAAGCTGGCTTTTGCCGCCCCGCAGGGGAGCGTTGGAGGTAACGTTCGTTTCCCCCCCGTTGTCGCTTGAGAAAATGAAGATGGTGTTCTCGGCCAAGCCCAATTCGTCCAGTTTAGCGGTCAGCAAGCCGATGCCGTCATCGATGCTTTCAAGCATGGCGGCCAAGTGGGGGTTGTGGCTTGAAGCCCAATGGGTACATCCCTCCACCTTCAATCCGGCGTCCTGGCAAAGGTAGCAATTCTTGCGCTCGCTCCGTGCCGGTGGATGCTTTTTGCGATACTTGTCCACGAGCTCGGGCCGTCCGTTGAGAATGGTGTGCGGCGCGTAGTGGCTGAGGTATAGAAAGAAGGGCCTGTCCTTGTTTCGCTCGACGAACTCAACCGCCTCGAGATTGAGCCGGTCGGTTAGGTATTCGTCCCTGCCCATGCGGTTTGAGGGAAAGTCGAGCCAGCGGATGGGTTGGGTGCGAAAGACGTAGGGCCAGAAATTGGCTCCGTTGCCTACGCCCTTGATTTCGCTTCCGAGGTTCCAGCCGAAACCGTGTTCGGTGGGGCGAACCTCGAACTGGGCGCCCTGGTATCTGTAGCCGGTCAAGTGCCACTTGCCGACCATTCCTGTGGCGTATCCGTTCCGCTTGAGAAGCTTCGGCAGAGTGACTTGGCTGACGGGCAAGGCGTTGGATGAGTTGGGCCGGAGGTAGTCGAGAATTCCAACTCGGGCGGGGTGTTGTCCCGTCAGGAGGGCCGCCCGATAGGGAGAACAAACGGGGGCCGCCGCATAGGCATGGGTGAAGCGCAGGCCCTGCTCGGCAAGCTTGTCGAGATGGGGCGTCTCGTTGAAGGAATTGCCGTAGCATGCGAGTTCCGCCCAGCCCAGGTCGTCGGCGAGAACGAAAACGACGTTCGGCTTGCCGGTTCTCCCAGCCAGTGGCTGGAAAAGCAAAAAGATAAAAAGGAGGTGAATCGATTTCATGATCATGGCAGGGCTATGGAGATGGAGAGCTTGCTTGAACGGACGTTCGCTTCGTAAGCCATGCGGTCGCCGTGCTTGGTATCGGCGGTCTCGAACGCGGCCCCCTCGAGCCCCGGCTTGCGGGAAGGCTTCTTGCCCTCCAGCCATGGCTCGAGCCTAACCTTGAGAGGGCAATTCTCAACCGTGATTCTTTTGTTCGTTCCACCCAGAGATCCTTTTGCGCGCTCAACACGTATCTTGGTCCAGCCGGGTTCCTTTCCGACCGGAATTTCCACTTCCATCCACTCCCAGCTCCTAGGCAGGGCATCTCGTATGCGAAGAACTTCATCCGGGATGGAATAAGAAAGTCCTAACAGTCCCTCCAGGTAAAGGAGGATTTTGCCTGCATTGAAATTAGAGTATTGGTCTCCGAAGAGGGAGCCGTCTCTGCGGTAGGCTTCGGGGGCCACGGGTATATCCCAGTCCTCATGGTAGTTGTAGTTCGCAAGGTGATTGAGGGTGAGCTCCGAGGCGATCCCGGGGAAGTCCTGACGGAACATTCCATCGAGTGTGAAATAGGCCGTATCGGGCGTGTATCCAAAGACCAGATCGACCGGGGAAGCAAAATCCTTCATCGACTTCCTTGCCATGGCGAGGGGAAAAAACTTGCCGTAGAAGCCCTCTTCCCGGTTCAGGGCCCAGGCATTGATCATCCTGCCGGCATATTCCCTTGGAAAATATTTCGAGCGGAGGGACCAAAACGCATTGGTCGTCAGCATGCCGTTCTTCGGACCCATGAAAAAGTCCCTGTGGCCATTGGCCTCCCACCTTTGGTCGAAGGTCAGGCGGACGTGCTCGGGGTCGAGCCGCACCAGTTTGTCCCAGTGGGCCCGGTCTTCTTCATGCCCCAGCAGGTCGGCCATTCGAATCAGGGTCTCGGCAACCTCGAACCGGTTCATGGCGAAACTACCGATTTGCTTCCGGAAAACCTTACGGAAGTACCCTTCGTAGCACTTGCGAAGGAAACCGAGGTCTCCCGAGTGCTGGAAGATTTGCCAGGCGCCCAGGACGTGCTCGACCAATTCCCCACCGTAGGCCCCGGAGTGCCAGGAGGTGCCCTTGTTGTCGGAGAGCATGATGGCACCGTTGGGGGTCTCGCGGTACCTGTCGTTTTCCACGAGGTGCTTCCACGTCAGGACGTTGCCGTAGGCGTAAAGGGGCTTGTTCCTCGTCCAGGCGCCGACCTTGATCTGGAAACAGGCGTCGTAGCGGTGCATGCCGAGGAAGTTGTTGACCGCGGTTTGGGTGTGGTTTTCCCTTTCCCAGCCCTTCCCGACCTCGATGTAGTACATCAGGTAGAGGGCCCAGAGGTAGTAGTAGATTTCTTCGAATTTCGGCTCACTGCACCGGAACTGGGGAATCTCTTCGCGCAGTTGATGGTTCATCCGAGCGGTTTTCGCCGCCAGCATGCGCCGATCGTGGGAGATGATCTCACGGGCTGCCCGCAGAGCTTTTGCGGGGTCGTCGTCCATGGCCCAGGAGACGGTCGCGCCCTTGTCGTCGCAGGCCACCTCGAACGAATACTCCTGCTGCCCTTTTTCCCCACGGGAGAAAGCGACCGACTTGGAAAAGTCGCGCGAACAGGACAGGACGGTCGTCATTCCCTCATAGACGATGGGGCCAACCCTCACGGGACCTCCCGGATCGGGCCTCGAGCGGACCGTGCCGCCCTCGGTGATGAGAATTGAATTTGCAGAGGAGTCGTACTTGCCCCGGGCGGTTGAGGAAACGCTGTGCCGAACGAAAAAGCCCTGTCCTTCGAAGCGCAGGATGACGGGCTTCGATGAGGTGATGATGGAAGCCGCTGCGTCATTGGACCCAATGAATTTCTCCTCCCGGATAAGTATGCCTCCGATCTCATATTCGCAGATCATCTTGTCGGGTCTCCAGAACATGCGGGTGGGCGCGGGCTTTGCATGCAGTTTGCCATCGATCAATACGCTTCCGTAAAGCACGCGGGTGTCCTTGTAGAATTCCCAACCTTCGTAGTCGTTGCCCACACCGGTATGCTCGGTTCCCCCTATCTCGCTCTCAAGCAGACCGACGCCGCGGCTGCGGAGGTCATGACGGAACGGATGGGTCAACCCGATGGTCTCGTCCTCCGACGGCTTCCAGCTGGCATGGAAGCCTCCCACGTAATAGCTCAGGTTGCCGGCCAGAAAACCGTGTTTGCGGCCTTGCACGGGTTGCTCGAGGCGGTCGCAGAAGTCTTCGGCAGCCTGCAAACCCTGTAGGCAGGTAAAAAGGGCCACTAGGATTGCCCCGGTCCCCCTCAATTGCTTTTCGGGGGCGAGCCCGCCCAATGGCTTGAGTTGCGGTTGAGGTCGACCTCCACGCGGTTCCTGGCGAACCGTTCCAAGTCCGCCTGCAGCTTGGCTTTGAGCCGGGCCACTTCGGCGGCGTCCTTCTTGGGATCGAGATCCCTTGTCTTTTTGCGGAAGTTCTCCTTCGCCCTAACCTCGAAAAGGTCGAGCTCCTCGAGGCGGGCCTGGTAGACCTCCCGTACGTCCTCAGCCCCGATATCCTCTAGGTATTTCTTCATGACGGCGTCCAATTGGTCGGCCTTGGACGTCATGGAGCGAATGAGGTTCGTTTCTTCCGCCGGATCCTTGACCACGTCGTAGAGCCTCCTCTCGCCCGTAAGGAGGTGCCTCATGAGCTTGTGGTCGCCTAGCCGAATTACGCTTAGAGGGGGAGCGAAATAACAGGGATAGTGAAAAATCAATCCCTCGACGGGTCGGATGACCTTTCCCGCGTTGCCGTTCAGCAGGAGGTCGCGCAGGCTTCCTCCATCAAGGTTTTTGGGAAGCGGAGCCTTGCTTCCCGAAAGGTCGTGCAAAGTCGGGAGCAAGTCCCACTGAACGACCGGCACGTCGCACTGTGCTCCGGGCTTAACGCCTGGCCCGGCGACCACCCAAGGCACGCGCAGTCCGCCCTCGAAGAGCTGGGCCTTGCCCCAGCTCAAGGGCCCGTTGGGCCCGAGCCCACCGCCGTTGTCGGAGGTATATATGACGTAGGTGTTCTCAAGCTCACCGCTTTTTTCCAAGACCTCCATCATCTTGCCCATGCCTGCGTCCACCTCATCGATCATGGCGGCGTACTGAAGTCGCCAGGCGGAGGTTTTCCGAGCTTGGGAAATCTGACTGGGCGGGAGATAGTCGGCGTCGGTGAGGTATTTGCCGCGGGGAAGCTTCCGGTAGCGATCGATCACCGCCGGAGTAGCCTGATGAGGGACGTGGACGGCGTAGTGGGAGACCATCAAGAGGAAGGGTCTCTTGCCGGCGTGTTTGCCAAGAAAATCAACCGACCGCGCCGTCAGGGAGTAGATGCGCTTGGGGTCATCCGCGGGCAGGGGGCGGCGGCTCTTGAGGTCAACGTAGTCTCCATGAAAATTTCCATTGGATGCGCGTCCGTCGAACTCATCGTGCGCGTCGTAGCCGATGGTCTTCATTTGCTCCTTGCCCATTCCCTTGCCGAAGTGGGCCGTGACGTAATTCTGGTCCGAGGCCTTGAGGACGTCCGCCAGAGATGCTTCCTCCGCCCAACTCAAGCCGCGCTTGATGGCGAGGACGTCGTGTACGAAGGTGTAGCCGAGCCGGGCCGGGGTTTTGCCGAACTGGATGCTTTTGCGGGAAGGCGTGCAGGTAGGGGCGGGGGCGTAGCCATTGGAGAAGCGCATTCCTCTCGCCGCCAGCTTCTCAAGGTTCGGAGTGCGGTAGAAGTCGCTCCTCGAGTCGGGTTCGGAATCCATCATGCGGACCGAGGTATCGGCCCAGCCGAGGTCGTCCATGTAGATGACGAGGAAGTTCGGTGGGCCTTCGCGCCCCAACAAGCAGACGGAGGAAAGGATAAAGAGGATGAGGGTGGTTGCTCGAGTCATGGCCTTTCGTTTCCTAGTCCTCGAACTTGACCTGTACCTCGAGGATGCCGACCGCACTGCCCTCCTTGGGCGTCATGTTTATGCGAATGGCATCGCAGGTCAGGGGAGCGGCGGGATGCACCACGTTGTACTGGTTGGCCCGGTTGTCGTAGCGGTCGGTGACGTAGAGCTCGAAGGGTTTCCACTTGCCGTCCCGGCGCACTTCGAGCGACCATTCCTCGGGAAACTTTACGTCCTGTTGGTCCTGCATCCAGTAGACGCCTATGTCCCGGATCTTTCTGGGCTTTGCGAAGTGGCCTTCCACCCACTGCTTGATCCCAAGCTGAGGCCGGCTGGTCCAGCGAGGAACCTTCTTGCCGCTCGACCAGCGGGGTTCCTTGCCGTCTCCAATGGCGCTCACGGTGTCGAGATCGGAGGTATGGGAGGCTTTCAGGTTCGTGAAGATGCTCTCCTTGGGAAGCTTGTGGGGGTCGAACACCGCGAGCTTGGGGTTGGTTGGGAACCAGATGGTCATGGAGCCTGGCTTACGGTTGTTCCAGGCGTAGTAGGGGATTAGGGAAAGGCCGCGTTTTTCGGTCTTGCCGTCTTCCTTGAGGGCGTTGGCTCGGGTGAGTACCTTTAAGAAGGAACCGGCGGGATGCTTGACCCTGGACAACTTGGGTTTTTCCACGCTCGGCTGGCCGTCCAGGAAAAAACGCTGGGTGGCGCCCTCGTTATCGGTCTCCTCGGCGCAAAGCACGAAGGGACCCCTCGTGAAGGAGAGCCGGTCATGGTTGGCTTCCACTCGCTCATCACATTCGTTCAGTCGGGTGGGCATGGGCAGATCGAGAACGACCTTGTCCCCTTTTTCCCATTCCCGGTCGAGAACCGCAAAGCCGAGCTCGATCTTGGGGTTGACTTTCTTTCCGTTGACCGAGACCTCCCATTTTTCGGTGGCGGAATCCAGGTAGCGGTAGAGTTTGCCCGGCACGAATTGTTTGCCCGTCCAGGTGGGGATGCGCAGGCGAAGGCTAAAGGAAGCAGGTTTCTCAGGGTTGAGGGAAACTTCGATGCGCCCCTCATTGGGGTAGCCTGTCTTCTGGGAGACCGCCATTTTGGTTCCGGCGATTTTCAGGCTCGTGGAGGTCTCGGCATACATGGCGAGGTAGAGATTTTTCTCGTCATGGGCATAGGCCATTCCCTGAACCTGGGGCAAGAGGCGGGCCATATTGCTGGGGCAGCAGGCGGTTCCGAACCAGGGAGCCCTACCTGCCGTCCCGTGGTTGAAGGGATATTTACCGTCCGCCTCCAAGGGGTTGACGTAGAAGAAGCGATTGCCCTCCAGGTTGACGGCGGCCAAGACGTTGTTGAGAAGGGAAACCTCCGCCACGTCGAGGTACTTGGCGTCCCGATGGGCGAGAAACATCCGGAAGTTGAAGAGCACGTTGCCGACTGCGGCGCAGGTCTCGTTGAAGGCGTCCGCATTGGGGAGGAGGTAGGGCGGCCCGAAACCCTCGATCCCGTGGACTGCCCCGAGCCCGCCGGTGATATGCATCCTGGTGTCCGTAACGTTGCCCCAGATTCTGTGAAGGGCGCGGGTGTAGGAATTCTTGTTTTTCAAGTGGGCCAGATCCGCCATGGCCGAGTAGAGATAGGTGGCCCGCACGGCATGCCCGACGGCTTCGCTCTGGTCCTCGACGGGGGCATGTTGCTGGGCGTAGGTGGGGGACATCACGCCTTCCCCATCGGGCACGTAGGTTTTGCCCCGAATCTCGAGAAACTTCTCCGCCATTTCCAAGTAGAGCTTCTTGCCCGTCACCTTGTAAAGCTTGACCAAGGCCAGCTCCATCTCCTGGTGACCGGGGGCTTGCCGGATGGGCTTGCCCTCATTGTACTTGGGGTCTCCCTCGAAGAAGACCCGGTTGACGTGGAGGGCGTTTTTCTCCGCCACCTTGAGCAGCTTGTCCTTGCCGGTGGCCTGATAATAGGCGATGGCGGCCTCGTAGAGGTGGCCCATATTGTAGAGCTCGTGGCTGTGCACGACGAAGGTGTAGGGCGTGTTTCCCATCATGTTCTTGTCCGTGCCCACTCCGGTGGTGTGCGAGGGGTAGAGATAGCCGTTCGGTTCCTGGGCGGCTGCGATGACGTCGACGATGCGATCGAATTGGGCTTCGAGTTCGGGGTCATCCTGCAACTGGGCCAGGTAGGCGGCTCCTTCCATGACTTTGTAAAGGTCGGAATCGATGAACCTGTGCGGTCGGTGGCCCTCCACTTTCTTGCCCGCAAGAAAGTCGGCCGCGGCCTGCAGGTGGGCAACGCCCGGCTCGGTCTTCTCGAAGGCGAAGGGAACCAGTACCTTGCGCTGGGTGATGAGGCGGGGCCGCCAGAATTCACTCGTCATCTCAACCTCGTGGAAGGGGACGGGCTCGATGGGGGTCTTGCCGGAGAGGGAAAGAGCGAGTGAGAAAAGAACGAGGACCGGAGTCAGGATGGTTTTCATGGGCGGAGAATGTAGCAGAGGAGATTATGAAATATCAATCATATCCCAAATATCAAAACGCGTTTCCATTGGGACGTTTCTTTGAGGTTTGCGAGACGCTTTTTGGGAAGGCTCCCTACTGGAACCGCAGGGTCGGGCCAACGGGGATGCGGAAGGAAGCGTGTTCCGCCCGGAGATCCGCAAAGGAAGGAATGGCCATTCCCCGGTCCATTTTCCCATCCCTGAAAAGAAAGCTCCGAATAATGCTGACCTTCGGGTGAATGAGCGGAGAGAGCCCGTCGAAGGAGGCGGGGTCGTGAAAGTGATCTCCGTCACCCGCCCGGGTCGTCATGGTGAGAAGGTACCTTTCCCCTTTGGTGAGGAAGGCGGGTTGGTTGAGCTTGAGGTAGCGGAATTCCCCTACCAGTTCGCCGGGATTGCCATCCTGCAGTTCCACGCCCGTTATTCGCTTGAGTGATTTTCCATTCCATTTCCAGAGGGCGATCAAGTGAGGGCTCTTGAGCGTCCTTGGTTTCTTGCCCTCGCGACTGGGTTGGTCGCGTTCCTTTTCGCTGGGAATGCCCCGGGCAGGCCGTAGAGGGCTTTCGCGGTCGTGGTCGTCCCACATACCCAAGTGGGAGACGGTCCGATCTTCGGAGAGCTCGAAGGAATAACCGATGACGCCGGTCAAGTCGTTCCTCAGGTTATGCCATCCGTCCTCAAGGATGAGTTGGTCGCCATCCGGCAAGCCAAGAGGCCGGGAATGTCCCTGGTTGTGAATCCTGAGCAGGTCCTCGAGCATTTGCTTCGCTTCCTCATCCGCCTCACCCTCGGAAAAATCCCCTTCCTCCTGAAGGTTTTCGCGGAGGTCGTGAAAGGCCGCAATGATGGCTCCGCCCCTTTCCCCGGGTGATGCCCAGGGACGGGCGAGACCTCCCCGAACGATCATTTTTCTGGAGCCTTTCCGGACGGCAAGGGCATCGTTCCCATAGGGGGGACCAAGGTGGCAAAAGAAATGACGGGGTCTTGGGTCGGACTGGTTTGGATCCTTCCAGTAAGCCAGTGAATCGAGGCTGTCCTGGGCCTCCGTGGGCTCGAGTTCCTCGCCCACGACACGGGCGAGGGTGGCAAACAGATCGGTCAGTGAGAAGAGGTTTCGGTTGATTCGGCCACCCTCGAAATTGCCCTTCCAATAGAGAACGAAGGGGACACGGTGTCCACCTTCCCAGATTTTCGCCTTCTTTCCCCTCAACCCACCGCTCTCGGGGTTGGGTCCGTTATTGTCACCGACGTTGGGCCCATTGTCGCTGGTAAAGAGGATGAGGGTGTTTTCGATCAGTTTGCGGCCCGGGCGACGAGGGTCGTTCGTCTCGCCCAAGGTCTTGAGCAGAGCACCGAAGGCGACGTCGTTTTCCAGCACCATGTCTTCCCGCTCGCCGCCCCTTGAGCCATCAGTGTAGGCGCTTTGCCCCTTGATCCGAACGCCGGCTATGGATTCGGGCACGGCGTAGGGTCCGGTGACGTTTTGCTGGAGGTGGTTGGCGTTCGGTACGTAGTAGAGGAAGAAGGGGTCCTTGCCCTTGGCTTGGCGCTTGACGAAGGCGATGGACTCCCGGAGGTAGTCGGGCCCAAGTCGGGCCAAATCCCAGTCGGGGGAAGCGAGGATTCGCCCTTCCCGTCGCTTCATCCCGATCCTCCCCATCCTTGATCGATCGGAAAAGGTCCAGCGATCGTTGCGTAGGTAAATTCTGGGCTCGGTATCGAGAGGGTCCTCCGTGTTCCCGGGGACCCCGAAGAATTCGTCGAAGCCATGATGGGTGGGGCCGTCCAGGACGGGCTTGGTAAAGTCGACGTCCTGAAAATCGAATTCATCCGCGGGTTCGCCATGTCCGTCGTCGAAATCCATGCCCACGTGCCATTTCCCGATCGCGCAGGTGACGTACCCCTTCCTTTTGAGCATCTCGGGAAGGGTGGTCAGCGCCCGTTGGATCATGGGAGGGTTCGGGCCGTGGGGGAGCCATCCCTGCTTCTTGAGATAGGACCTGTGCGAGAGCCTGCCGGTGAGGAGGGAATAGCGCGTAGAGCTGCACATGGAGGCCGGGGCGTGGGCATCGGTAAAGATCATTCCCTGTTTGGCGAGCTTCTCGAGGCTGGGTGTCTTCAAGGTCTTGGAGATGGCCTTGGCGCCGGGCGCCAGACGGATTCCCAAGTAGGCGCTGGTGTCGCCGATTCCCATGTCGTCGGTCATGAAGACGACTATATTCGGATTAACGGATTGGGCCATCGATGGATCCGCCCAAAGCGTAGAGGCGAGAAAGGCTCCCAAAAGCCGAACGGAGATTTTTATGGAGGGGTTCATGAATCGAAAAGTTCGAGGCGCCTGCGAACGATCATTCAGGCTCCGATTTGGGCTACCAGCAAAACGAGACCGATGATCGCAAAACAAAGGACGAAGCAAGTAAGAAAACCGAATACATCGTACTTGCTGGGACGCTGGAACTCGAGGCTGGAATTAGGGAAGAGCTTTTTTTTGTCGAACCGATCGGGGTTGGCGTAGCTTTTTTCCATTTCGGCCGCATCTTTTTCCGGAATCGGATCGACCGGGGTCTTCAGTTTTACGTAGAGGCGATCAAGCGCCTTCTTGTCGTTAGGTTTGGTCAGAAGGCTGGCAATGATCATGACGAGGAATGGAGCGATGATCTTGAAAGGAAGGTCCAGGGTGGCGAGGGTGGCGTTGCGGACTTGGGTCAAATCGTACCCGAGAATCTTGTCGTAGAGCAACATGTCGAAGCGGAACTGCCCTTTTCCACGCTTTTCGCCATCGGTTTCCTCCACCCCCTCCGACCAGTAGATTGATTTTCCTCCTCCGGTTTCCGTTTTCACGTTTGATTGGATGAGGTCGGGGTTGGCGCGCAGGCCGGGAGCAGCGGCTGGGATTAGCCTCGGCAAAACGAAGAAGCTCAGCACGCAGAAGGCGATGGTAATCCAACCCGCCTTGGTTGTAGCCCGGCGCCAATACATGCCGATCCAAAAGAGGGCTGCGAAGGTCATGGGCACGATCCAGGTTTGCTTCAGGATGGCAAACATATCGTTGATCATCATTGCCCCCACGACTGCGCCCAGCACCACGATGCCACCAGTTGCGCGGCCCAAGGCCAGGCAGTCGCGCTCGCTGGCCTTGGGGTTGAGGAAGGGGACGTAGATATTTCTTACAACTAGGGCCGAGCAGACGAGCATGTAGCAATCCACGCTGCTCATGAGGGCGGCCAAGAGGCAGGCGAGCATGAGGCCGACGAGACCGATTCCCAAGGGGCCGAGCAATTCCTTGGTGGCCGTTCCCCAAGCCATGTCGGCATCTTTCATGAGGATGGCGTCGTTTCCGAACAGCGTCAGGACGATAAGAGCGGTTATGACCCATCCAATGGTACAAAAGCGCTTGATGAAGTTTCCCGTTACCAAGCCGATGCGGGCATCTTGTTCGCTTTTGGCGGTTCCGCCTCCGGTGACAATAAAGTGCGGGGTGAGAACGATGCCGATCATGTTCATGATCACGATTACTATAATAGCGTAAAGAGGGAATTCACTGGCTGCGTCTCCTCCCAGAATCGTGAAATTACTGGCTGGCAATTGTTCGTGCATGACGCGAAATCCATCGGTCCAGGAATCTTCGGGAGAACCGAATTTCTTAACGACTGCATGCAAACCGAAGGGAATAAGCAGTACGGAGAGGAGAATGATGCAGAACCCCTGAATGAGATCCGTCCAGTAAGCGGCTGCGATCCCTCCAAGCACGCCATATAAAGTCACCACGATGGCTACGATCGGGACCAGGACGTACTCGGTTTGCATGCCGAAAAGTTCGGGGCCTACCAGTGGAACGGATACCTTTCCGATCGCAGTGAAGAGCATCGCGCCATAGACCATGTAATAGAAGCATCCGAAGATGGCGTAGGCTACTCCCATCTTCTTGGACTGGTAGCGTTCGACGAACCAGTCCCCCAAGGTCAGGCAGCGCATGCGTCGGTACCAGACTGCGCTGATCCAGTAAATCGGAGTGACGAACAACCAATACATCACCCCCCACATGCCGCTCATGCCGTTGGCGAAAGTTCCCCGGGCGGTGTTCACCGGATCGGCGGACCCCGTGCCTGCTCCAAAGGCGGCGAAGGTTTGGAAGAGCTTCCCGAAGCGACGTCCACCCATGAAGTAATCCTCCTGTCCCTTGATTCGCTTCATGGCCCAAACCCCGATAGCCGCCATGCCGGCGAAATAACCAAAGAGTACAATGTAATCTATCGCTTCCATTAAGGTATGAAACTGAATTCGTTTCAGAAAGGGCTTGTTTGGCAACGAAAAAGGTTCTGCTTGCGGCCTTTCGGACAAGATTAGTTTAGGGTTTACCTCCTCTGCTCGGAAAACGTAACTTGGATTCCAGTCCTCATTGATTTGGACAAACCTCCTATATTCGACTCGGATAGCGAAATCGTGAACACGCAAATTTTTTCCATCAAGCAGGAGATGGGTGAAGCCGCCGCCGCCCATGGCCTATCCAAATTACAGTCAGCCCTAGAAGCGAAAGGTTTCGCCTCCTTTATCGTAGCCACCGGCGCGTCCCAGTTCGAGACTCTGGCGGAATTGGCCAAGGCTGATTTGCCTTGGAGCAAGATGACGGGTTTTCACCTCGATGAGTACGTCGGGCTCCCGATCTCTCATGACGCTTCCTTTCGGAAGTACTTGTGGGAACGTTTCGTGAGCAAACTTCCGCTCCCTCTTGCGGCCTTTCATTTTCTCGACGGCGAAGTCGATCCAGATGCGGAATGTCGGCGGGTCAGCGCCCTTATTGAGGAAACCGTCATCGACGTTGCGTTCGTGGGAATTGGTGAAAACGGGCACCTTGCCTTCAATGACCCGCCTGCCGATTTCGAAACCGAACGCCCTTACATGCCGGTCGATCTGGACGACGCTTGCCGGCAACAGCAATTCGGAGAGGGCTGGTTCCCTGATTTCGACTCCGTCCCGAAGAGAGCCATTTCCATGTCAGTTCGTCAAATCATGAAGAGCTCCACAATCGTTTGCACCGTTCCCGACGAGCGCAAGGCCGAGGCCGTCAAAAACGCAACCCAAGGGCCCGTTACCCCGGAGGTGCCGGCTTCCATCCTCCAGGAGCATCCCGACTGCCATCTCTTTCTTGATGCCGCGGCCGCTTCCCTGACGTGAAGCCTTTCGACCTGCAGGTAAACGGTTACGCAGGCACCGATTTCTGCTCCTCGACCCTTAATGCGGAGCAACTTAACCTTGCTTGTCGGGCTTTGGTCGACGATGGAGTGGATGGCGTTCTCGCCACCTTCATCACCGACGACCTTGACAGTCTTCTTGCCAAGCTATCCAACCTGGTTCGCTTGCGGGAGGAGGACGAGTTGGCGAGACGAGTGATCGCCGGCTTTCACGTCGAGGGGCCGTTTCTCAATCCTGCCCCCGGTTACATCGGGGCGCATCAACCCGAGCATGTCCGCTCCGCTTGCGTGGAAGATGCCCAAGCTATCCTCGAAGCCGGGGCGGGGCTTGTGAAACTGCTTACGCTCGCTCCCGAGCAGGATTCCGGCGCCATCGTCACGAAATTTCTCGTTGAGCAGGGGGTGGTCGTTTCCGCAGGGCATTGCGATCCATCCCTCGATCAACTTAAGGCGGCAATTGACGGTGGATTGATGATGGTTACCCACTTCGGCAACGGTTGCCCCGTGGAGCTGCCGCGCCACGACAACGTCCTGCAGCGTTTCCTTTCGCTGCGGGAAGGCCTCTGGTTTTGCTTTATTGCGGATGGGGCGCACGTCGACTTTTATGCCCTTAAGAACTATTTGAACCTGGTAGGAGTGGATCGTTCGATCATGACGACTGATGCCATTTCCGCGGCAACGCTCGGACCGGGCATGCACCGGATCTCGGGACTTCCGGTGGAGGTGGGCGCCGACGGGGTCGCCCGTCGACCTGGCTCGGTCAACCTCGCAGGCTCTACCTTGACGGTACCGGTGATGATCCGAAACCTTTCCGAAGAACTTGGGCTGAACGATGGGGAGATTATCTCCCTCGTGGACCGAAACCCAAGGGTTGCGCTGGACTTCTGATCCGGGCTTACGCTATTTCCTCTTCTGGGCGTAAAGCCAGTTCCACATTTCCTTGGAATTCCATGCATCAGTCCAGGAATTGTGTCCGCGCCCCTCAATCTCCGAATACTTTGGGTTCCCGCCTGCCTTCTTGATTGCATCAATCATATCCCGGGAACGGCTTGGCTTGATTACGCGATCCTTCTCCCCATGCCATGCCCAAATGGGAAGATCCTTGAGCCTTTTGCCGAAATTCACATCCCCTCCCCCGCAGATGGGAACGGCGGCGGCAAAGAAACCGGGCCTGCGCTGGATGGCGTCCCAAGTACCGTAGCCTCCCATGGAAAGACCCATCACGTAAATCCGGTTGGGGTCAACTTGGTTCTTCTCGTCGGCGACGTAGGCGTCGAGCGCCTCGAAGGCCATGCGCATGGAATCGGAAACCTTCGGCATTCTATGACCGAGCAACGCCCAATGAACGTCGACCCATCGCTCCCCCTTGGGCACTTGCCCGCCAAAGACGTGGGAATTCCTCTTTGTTCGCAACCCTGCCTTTTCAAACGCTCCGATTCCACCGGCATCCACAAGCTGTCCTTTGTTGTCGTTTCCGCGCCCTCCGGCTCCGTGGAAGAAGACGAGAAGGGGATACTTGGTTCCCTTTTCCATTTTGGAGGGGGAAGAGTGCCTGTAGAGAAAAGCCCCCGCATGAGGACTTTTCCAAGTTGCTGCAGTGTAGGTAGACAAGAGTTCGTCCATATTCTTGGCGCTGGTGAGTACTGGGGTGATCGAAAGAACGAGACTGAGTGCAAGGAGGGATTTCATATGACAAGGGTTTGAAGGGTTATGGACAAGAACTCGTCAAGACTCCGGTTATCGTGGTACGGGTTTTCCGAAAATCTGCATCTCATGGATGGACCAGAAGAGCCCGTTTACGCGCCCGGTCTGGGTGATCTTGAGAAACTTTGCCTCCGTTGTCGGGAAGGAGATGTCGGTCACGGGGTGCTTGCCGTACCCGATGGCCAAGGGGTTCGACCACTTCTTGCCGTCGAGGGAGGATTCAACCTGGTACCCCCGCGGGTAATCGCGGGAGGATGACCTCGAGTCGAGCTGGATCCGGTTAACCTTGGAAACCGCCGGTAGTTCGACCTGCACCCACATGCCGGGCACTTGGGACGTTCCGGTGTCGTAGCGGCTTTTACCATTTCCATCGATGCATCCTCCAAGTTTGTCGGCCCCGTGACTGGCGGTCAGTTTCCATTTTTTGCGGTCCGGCATGAGGGGAGGCTCAAGTTCCTCCAGCTCGGCTTCGGTCCAGGGCAGTAACCGGTCGCCCGACTCCTTGCGGATACCGGCCACGAAGTCCTTCGTGATGGGTCCACCCTTGTTGCCGAAATTGTTCCTGACGTAGGTCGAGATGGCGGCAACCCATTCGTCGTCATTGGCGCCTAGGGGCAGCATTTGGCCGGGATAGGTTTTTCCGTCGAGCGGACCCTGCAGGCCGTGCAGGATAGTCCGCACGAGGCTTCCTCCCGAGCCCAGTACGCGCGGAGAACGGGGCAGGGGGGGGGCCAGCGTCACGCCGGGCTGGCCCTCCATGGGGGTTCCTTTGCCATCGTTGCCGTGGCAGGCGAAGCAAAGCTGCTTGTATACGACGGCCCCCGTTTCCATTTGCTTGGCGAAATGGGCGTCCTTGCTCCGCTGCTTGGCCAACCGCTCCCTCTCCTGGGCCATCTTGATGCGGTTGCCGGCAACGCTCCTCATGACGGGGTGGTCCTTGTAGCGGCTGATAAGCGCTTCCTCCACCTCTAGAAGCGCCTCCCCTTGGGTTCCGCTATAGGCGATGGAGTTGACCATTTGAAGATGGACTTCGGCTTCCTCTTCATCGGCTAGCCCGGCGAACTGTTTAGAAAATCGATCCGGCTCGGAATCCAGGTAGGGCTCGCTTAGCCTGATGGCGCTCATTCGCACGCGGGGATCGGGGTCGGAAAGTTTCTCCAGAACCAGTCCTTGGTCAAGGGCGTCCATTCCCTCCAGAGTCCAGAGGGCGTGGACGCGGCCGAGGGCGGCTTTCCCGGATCGGGCAAGCTTTTCCAGTCGGGCAACCGCGGATTTTCCATCCTTGCGCAGAATAATGAGCTTTTGAGCCGTGTCCCGCCACCAACCGTTGGGGTGGGAGAGGTGGGCGACGAGTTCATCGGTTGCTTGCTTGAGCATGGCCGGTTGGGGACCGGGTTTATGATCCTTGTGGACGAGGCGATAGATTCGTCCCTTGCCTATGTTCTTGTCTACGCCCCACTTGTCGATAACGCCCCGCAGGTAGCTTCCTTTTCTTGTCCAGTTGCCCTGCTGGATGATCCCTCGGTGCATGTCTATGAAGAACAT
>Ga0160422_10000093_pt1 | contig 47364 bp, 44 predicted proteins | sample Fk160mmetaG_FD_108192 | JGI IMG/M metagenome (GOLD analysis project Ga0160422, IMG submission 108192) | Marine microbial communities from the Central Pacific Ocean - Fk160115 60m metaG | ecosystem: Environmental > Aquatic > Marine > Oceanic > Photic zone | place: The Central Pacific Ocean... | reverse complement strand
GGCTTTCCGCCCCTTGCCCTCTATTTTAGACAAGGTTTTGCAAATTAATTCTGTGTCCCTTCTCGGGGGATACACACTCGGTGCTAAGTCGACGTCCCAGGGCCCGAATCTTCCCGAACAAAACCTGATAGTTTTGACCATCCCCATCATAATTCCCTACCAACATCGATTTTTTGTCAGCAAACCTTATTTGTGCCCCACCTAAATTAGGTTTGCTTCCGGTAGTTCGGGAGGCCAACGGCCCCAGTGCCAACCATGTCTTTCCGGTATATTCAAAAATACCCCTACGGTCCGAGGATAGCCCAGCATCAGCCATGGGCCTGTAGCTTAGTCAGGTAGAGCACCGGGCTTTTAACCCGGTGGCCGGGGGTTCGAATCCCCCCGGGCCCGCCTGCTCAGCTATTGGACCATGGCTGAGAATGGGCTGTGGGGAGTGTGGAAGATGGCGGTAAAAAGCTCAACAAAAAAGAGGCTAATAGAACTAGGCGTTACAGAAGAACATGCCCACAAACTTGCGGACGACGCAAACATGGATGCCATCAAGCGAATGACTGTCGAAGAAGTAGCCAAGAAGGTCGGTTTAGAGTCAGGGGCATCTGAGTTAGAGAATATTATGGGAATTATCAGGGAGCAGGCAGCTTCCAGAAGAAGGAGCAGGTCCGGTAGAATAACAATATCTAGAACGGCCCTTCTGGATGAAGATATTCCAATTGGAGAGGACAGGTTCAATGTACTGAACCACCAACTTGTTCCACACCATTCTCTGGTTCCCGAAGAGGAAGAAGCATCCGAACTCTCGCCTTGGGGGCTAATGGAAAAGGGTGACAATGGAGAAGACAGACTGGCTAAGGAGTTATTGCCAAAGATCCTGATAACTGATCCCTCCGTTCAAGCATTGAAGGAAATGGAAGAGGCAGACAGAGCCGACCTTCCTGCCGGCTGGTTAAAAAATAGAGTCGTCAAGATCTTCAGATACAGTAGGTCGGCTGGAGCGAGTACAGCTTACAGGCTAATAGTGGAGAGTAACTAAGGAGGAATAATATGAAGGAAATTGTTGAGAGTTATTTCGCGCACAGAAGCATGGTAAACCATCAGCTTGCATCGTATGACGATTGCATCCCAATTGGCGATGGCAAAGGAAGTAGGATGGAAGACATAGTCAAAGGAATTCGTATAGGAAGTGACGACGCTCTGATGGATGTTCCTGGAGGAGAAGATGCCGGTGGTATGATCAAGCTGGACGTTCTCGACAAAGAAATCTTCATCCGCATGAAGGGCATTAGGTTAGGGGCTCCAACTGTCAGAGAAGCCAATGGTGCGGAGCACCCAGCTACTCCTTTGGAATGCCGACTTAGGAAGCTGACCTATTTCTCACCCATATACATGGACTTTAGGATCTACAGAGATGACCTTCCCCCATCGTCTACAGACTCCGACATTGGCTTTATCGAGGAAGAGGGAGTCCATATTGGAAACCTCCCAATTATGGTCAGATCAGGGAGGTGTAATCTACATCCAGATCACATTGCGGGAACCCAGGAGAAGTCGCTAAAACTCTCGCCCACTACGTCCACCGAAGATGCCCAAAGGCACAAGGAGCTACTCAGGAAATCTGGTGAAGACCCACTCGACCCTGGGGGGTACTTCATTATCAATGGAACAGAAAGGGTACTCATCTCAATGGAAGACTTAGCTCCAAACAGAGTCACTGTAGAAAAGAACAAGAAATACGCTCATGAAACAGAGGTAGCCAAGATATTCTCTCAGAAAGATGGAGTTAGGAAGCCAATCAATGTTGAAAAGAGACGCGATGGTATGCTAATGGTAAAAATTCCAAGTGCAGGTACTACTGCAATTCCAGTAGTTCTTCTAATGAGAGCCCTCGGAATGGAGAATGACAGGGACATTTTCTCCGCTATCGCAGGGCCAGTAGAGGCTATGAAGTATACAGTAGCGAACCTCAATGATGTCAAAGACAACCCAGAATACGGAGTGGATAATACCGAGGAGGCAATGGCGTGGCTTGAGAAGAAATTCGCGGCCGGCCAACAGAAGGAATACAGGGAATCTAGAATTCAGAACCTTCTGGATAAGGAGCTACTGCCCCATCTCGGCTCAGACGAATCCGTGAGGACCAAGAAAGCAATCTTCCTTGGAAGGATTGTAAGGCAGGTTCTAGAGATGGCCATCACTAATAGAGACCCCAACGACAAGGATCATTATGCCAACAAGAGAGTCAGACTCGCTGGAGACCTAATGGAGGACCTATTCAGGGTGGGTGTTCAGGGTCTTGCAAGAGATCTGAAGTACCAATTAGAGAGACATCACAACAGAAAGAGAGAACTCAAAATCAACTCATGCCTGAGGCCGGATGTTCTGACATCGAAAATTATGCATGCATTAGCTACAGGAAATTGGGTTGGAGGTAGATCGGGAGTAAGCCAACTTCTAGACAGGACTACTTACCTAGCTTCGCTTTCTCACATGAGGAGGGTTACTAGTCCACTCGTGAGGAGCCAGCCGCACTTCGAAGCCAGGGATTTGCATCCAACGCACTGGGGCAGACTTTGCCCAAATGAGACTCCTGAGGGACAGAATTGTGGTCTTGTGAAAAATGCCGCGCAAATGATTGATGTATCCGAGGAGGTTCCTGAAGACGACGTCAAAGAGTTACTAATAGAGGCAGGAGTTAATCCTAATCCGGAAGGATGGGCAGATGGTTCCAGAATTCATGTGAATGGGGATATCTTCGGCCTTCACAAGAGGCCCAACAAACTAGTCTCACAGTTCAAGAGAAGAAGGCGGTCAGGCAGGATTAGGCCCGAGGTAAGTATTCGTCATGACACTGAGAACAGAGATGTGTTCATCAATACGGATAGAGGTAGAATAATGAGGCCTTTGTTAGTGCTCGAAGATGGTTCTCTGAACCTCGCCAAGTTCCACCTTGAGGGTTTGAAAACTGGTGAAATAACCTTCTCGGATCTTGTCTCTTCAGGAGTCATAGAATGGGTTGACGCTGAAGAAGAAGAGGACTTACTAATAGCACCAAGGCCTTTCGACTTACCCGAGCTCTCGCCCAAGAACAAACGGCCCATAGACCCAGCAAAGGTTGAATGGACAAATCTTGGGGATGAAGAAATTTCCAAAGCCAAGTTGAAAGTCGAAGTCAAGATGCCCGATGGCTCAACTGCCACCGAGAAGTTTTCAGTACCTTTGAATTACCACCAAAAGGAAATTGATACCCTACGGAAGAAAGAGAAAAAGGACAACACTGTGCTAGTATACACTCACGTAGAGATAGACCCCCAGCTAATACTTGGCGTATGCGCGGCATTAGTCCCCTACCCAGAACACAACTCCACCCCCCGTGTTACAGGGGGGACAGCCATGGTGAAGCAGAGTCTAGGCCTTCCAAGCGCAAATTATCGCTTGAGGCCAGATACCAGGGCCCATGTAATGCACTATCCTCAAGTATCAGTAGTAGGAACCAGGGCGATGGACACCACCAATTTCAACAGCAGACCCGGTGGACAGAACTTTGTGGTTGCAATTATGAGCCATCATGGTTACAACATGCAAGATGCAGTCATAATGAACAAGGCCTCAGTTGAACGCGGCTTAGGAAGGTCATCATTTATCAGGACTTACAATGCAGAAAACAGAAGGTTTCCTGGTGGACAAGAAGAAAGAATCGAAGTCCCGGGTACTGGTCTAGACGAAGTTAAAGGAATGAAGTCTTTCGATAGCTACGCACACCTAGAAAGAGACGGGCTTCCAGTACCAGAAGAATTCCTATCTAGTGGAGGAGGTCCAGATTCTGCAGTTCTAGTCGGAAAAACCAGCCCTCCTAGATTCCTTGAAGAAGCACATGGAGCGTTCCTCCAAGCACAGGAAAGAAGAGAGTCTTCCATGATGGTCCGCCATGGTGAGGAGGGGTGGGTCGACAACGTTTTCGTTACTGAATCATTGGACTCTGGAAGGTTGGTAAGAATCACTCTTCGGACAAATAAGATTCCAGAATTAGGGGACAAGTTTGCAAGTCGTCACGGTCAGAAAGGAATCATTGGCAGAATTGTCGAGGAAAGGGACATGCCTTTCACTGCAGATGGGACAATCCCCGATTTGATCATCAACCCGCATGCCATTCCCTCTAGAATGACTGTCGCTCATGTACTAGAGATGATCGGGGGGAAGGTTGGATCCCTTGAGGCCAGAAGGATAGACGGGACAGCATTCACCGGTGAAAAGGAGGATTCCTTGAGGGCTGGACTTCTGAGAAACGGATTCAACCATACAGGAAGAGAAAATATGGTTAGCGGAGAGACAGGTGAGCAATATCCGGCCGAAGTCTTCATTGGCGTTATCTACTATCAAAGGCTACACCACCTAGTCAGCAGTAAGTTACACGCCAGAAGCAGGGGTAGAGTACAGATTCTAACCAGGCAACCCACCGAAGGACGAGCGAGACAGGGAGGTTTAAGATTCGGTGAGATGGAACGAGATTGCCTTATTTCCCATGGTGCATCCATGGTAATTAAGGATCGCCTACTTGATGAGTCGGATGGATGGCCACTAATGGTTTGCAACACTCCCAGATGTGGGCATATCGCATATTATGATTGGAAGAGAAGGACAACGGTCTGCCCTTCATGTGGAGACCGCGCCGATGTTCATTCGGTCCAAACATCGTACGCATTCAAACTACTCCTAGACGAAATGAAGAGTCTTGGGGTGGCTATGAGACTAGAACTGGAGGACAGAAGATGAGTGCTAAAGACGCAGCAAAGATTCCAAAGAGAATTGAGGCCATCAAATTCACTTTGATGGACCCTAATGAGATTCGTAAAATGTCATCTGTAGAAGTTAAGACAGCGGATACGTACAAAGATGACGGCCACCCCTTCAAGCAAGGATTGATGGATCCGAAGATGGGAGTTATAGATCCCGGAGTCAGGTGCGAGACATGCGGTAACAAACACGATGAGTGCCCAAGCCACTTCGGACACATAGCTCTAGAATTACCCGTGATGCACATCGGTTTTACAAATTTAATTAAGACAGCCCTCAAGTGCACATGCAACACATGTAGTAAGATACTCTTGCATGACAAGCCGGACACGCATCCCGTGGATCCAGAAAAGTCAGAGCAGGACTACTACCGCGACAAGGTTAAGGATGTAATCATAAAACACGGAGTCGGCTCTACAGAATTCAAGAATACCATCAAGGACATCGAAAAGGAGTGTTCAAGCAAAAAGAGGACAATATGCATGCATTGTGGAGCTGAGCAGGGCAAAATAATCCTCGACAAGCCTTCCACATTCAAAGAAAAGAAAGAGAACAAGGGCGAGCACAAGCTCAACGCTCGTGACATCAGGGAATGGCTAGAGAGAATCCCAGACGAGCACCTAATATTCCTTGGCATGGACAAGGATGCTGCAAGACCAGAATGGACCATAATGAAAGTTCTCCCAGTTCCGCCAATCACCGTGAGGCCATCCATTACACTGGATAGCGGAGATAGGTCAGAAGATGATCTTACTCACAAATTAGTCGATGTATTGAGGATAAACCAAAGACTCAGAGAAAATAGGGACGCTGGAGCACCACAGCTGATTGTCGAAGACTTGTGGGAGCTCCTTCAGTACCACTGTACTACTTACTTCGATAACCAGACTAGCGGAATACCTCCTGCTAGGCACAGGTCGGGAAGGCCGCTGAAAACACTCGCTCAAAGGCTCAAAGGAAAGGAAGGGAGATTCAGAAGCAACCTATCGGGTAAGAGGGTTAACTTCTGTGCTAGAACTGTAATCAGCCCTGACCCTAATCTGGGAATCAATGAGGTTGGAATCCCTGTCCAAACCGCAAAAGAGCTAACTGTACCAATCAGGGTAACAAGCAGGAATAGAGAGCAACTAAGGCAGATGATCCTTAGAGGGCCAGACGTTCATCCTGGTGTAAACTACATAATTAGGGGAGATAGATTCAGAGTAAGAATTACCGATCGGACAAAGTACATTTGGTCCGGTTTCAGATGCCTTAATCCCCAATGTCACTCAGGAAGTGAGGACGAACCATATAGTGGCTACAGACCTGATTTGAATGAAGTCTTACCTGCACCAAACTTCCTACCAGGAATGGTCCTTAAACCACAAAAGAGAAGAAATTCCTTTGGAGAACTCGAGGAAGAGTGGGGCGTAGACCTAGATGCTACTTTGGCCAACCTCAGGGGCGAGGACGAGAGGGGCTTACCCTTGCCGGAAAACGATCCTCGAGCATCAATCCACTACAGGTGGAAGTGGGAAATGGAGAACCCAGGAGAATATTTCCCAGAGCACCTAGAAGTCACATGCCCACACTGCGGCAGTCCTGAGATAGAGGACGAATACGGAAACTCTGTGGGAACGGATATCGAAGACAGATTGAGTACATTCGATCTCGATGGAAATCCGCGACCCGGAGTTGTAGTAGAGAGGCACCTCATAGATGGTGATGTCGCACTTTTCAACAGACAGCCATCTCTTCACCGAATGTCTATGATGGTCCATGAAGTAAGAGTAATGCCAGGAAAGACCTTCAGATTCAATCTAGCAGATTGTACACCGTACAACGCTGACTTTGATGGGGATGAAATGAACCTCCACGTTATCCAGAGCGAGGAGGCCAGGGCTGAAGCTAAGATTCTGATGAGAGTTCAAGAACATATAATCACACCGAGATATGGCGGCAGTGTAATTGGCGGTATACATGACCATATTTCTGGCGCATACTTGCTGACGCACGGTGATAGGGTACTTCCCAAGAATCTTGTAATGCAGGTATTGGGGGACACCAACTGGGACGGAGAACTTCCTCCCGAGGTTGAGAAAGATGGAGTAATCGGCTACAGGGGTAGTGATGTCCTGAGTCTGATTGTCCCTGAAGGGTTCAAGTTGGACTACATCAGTAGGATTGGCGACAATGTCAACGTTTCCAAGGGAGATGTATCGGGTACTATCGACAAGAGGGGAATTGGCGCGGAGGACGGAAGGCTTCTGGATGCTGTCGTCCACACACATGGGCCTGAGGCAGGAGCAGAATTCCTGGATAGAATGACTAGGATGACTATCTCAATCTGCACTTCACTTGGATTTACAACCGGAATCGACGATGAGGACCTTCCTCCCGAGGCAAAGTCAGAGATCGCCAAAATAAACAAGAGGGGAAGTGATTCAGTAGATGTGGAATTGGAGAAGTTCGGTAAAGATGGCAGAAGATACGAGACACGTCCAGGAAGAACCCCCTTGGAAACTTTAGAGGAGAACATACTAATGATACTAGACGAAGCTAAGACTGAATCTGGTAATGTAGCCAAGTCGTTCCTTGGTTCAGATAACGCTGCAGTAATGATGGCCACCTCTGGGGCCAGAGGGTCGATGGATAATCTTGCCATGATGGCCGGTTCAATAGGCCAGCCTAAGGTTCGCGGTAAGAGACTCGAAAGAGGGTATCAAGACAGAGTATTGGCACATTTCCCGAGAAATGCAAAGGGGGCACAAGAGAAAGGATTCGTAGGCTCTTCCTTCAAACGTGGCCTTGAGCCGACAGAATTCTTCATGCTTTCTGTTTCTGGACGCGAGTCATTAGTCGATACAGCGGTAAGAACCGCCAAGTCTGGATACATGCAAAGGAGGTTGATCAATGCCATGGACGACCTCAAGGTGGTAGACGATGGAATGGGCTCTGTCCGAAATACTGCTAACAGAATCATACAGTTCGAATATGGCGAAGATGGCGTCGACCCAGCTAGGAGTAGAGGAGGAAGGCCATTTGATGTGACAATGGTCCTAGATGACGCTCTTGGAGGTGGAAACTGATGGTCGTAAAGAGTGCAACCAAGAAAAAGCTCATGGATCTTCAGATTGATGAGGAATACGCCCACAAGCTAGCAGATGACAGGAAATGGGATGATGTCAAAGTCCTAACTCCAGGTCAGATTGCACAGATATGCGGCATTGACTCAGGTACTGCACAGAGAATTAGTGACCTAATGGCGGCCTCCTCCAAATCTGCTAGAAGCGCCGCCGCCTCTACAGAGAAGACTGTAGTTCGAAGGAAATCTGCGGCTGCAAGGAGAAGAAGGAAATCGATGCTACCTCTAGAGGGATTTGATGATGATTTCAAAATGGGGCAGATACTCAGAGACGTAGATCACCAAGATGACATCTATCAACAGCTGCATTCAGCTTCTATTAATGCTAATGTAAGCCTTACACCAAGGATGCTCATGGATTTAACAGAAGGAATAAGGGCCAGAGGAATCAAGAAAATCACACCCTCCAAAGCCAAGAAGGTAATCGAATCAGCCAAGTCCTCATTGGTAATGTCCCGGGCCGATCCTCATGAGGCCGTAGGAATCACTACAGCGCAGTCAATCGGTGAACCCGGTACTCAAATGACAATGAGGACTTTCCACTATGCGGGGGTAGCTACAGTAAACGTTACGCAGGGGCTTCCAAGAATTATCGAGATTGTGGATGCTAGAAAAACACCGAATACGCCCACGATGAGGATATACCTCAATGAGAAGAACTCGAAAGGGAAACCCCTCAGAACAAATGAGAAGCTAGTTAGGGAGATAGCCGCTGGACTGGAAGCTACAACTACCAGTGACATTGCAAACATCGATGTTGAGGTCGCACAGAGGTATCTAAGTTTGAAATTGAATAAGTCAAATATGAGGCTGAAAAATATGACCGGTGCAGAAGTTCAAGATAAACTTAGCAGGGCTTTGAGGCTTTACATACAGGCTGATAATGATGACAAACCTTCAGAATTGAAGATTATACCGGGCATTGCTAAGAAAGAAGACCTTGAAACACTAGCTACTGACCCTCCTACATACACAGACCTCCTACAGCTTGAAGATAAAATCAAGAAACTACAGTTGAAGGGGATTAGAGGGATTGTTAGAGCCAATGTTCAGGCTGGTGAGAATGACGAGTACTACATCTCTACAATAGGATCCAATCTTCCGAAGGTGAGCGAATTTGCCGGTATTGACAGATCAAGGACATACACCAATAATATCAATGAGATTCAGTCATATCTGGGCATTGAGGCCGCACGGCAGGCAATCATCAATGAGATGTCAGACACTCTCGAAGGCGCAGGTCTTGATGTCGACGTCAGGCATCTTATCACAGTGTCTGACGTTATGACGAGTAGTGGAGAAGTAAGGGCTATCGGAAGGCATGGTGTTAGCGGGACAAAGCATAGTATACTTGCTAGATCCGCCTTCGAAGTAACCGTCTCTCACTTGCTAAGGGCAGGTATCATCGGAGAAAGGGATGAGTTGAGAGGGGTAACAGAAAATATCGTAGTCGGGCAGCCAATAGCTCTCGGCACGGGAAGCGTTGATTTGTTCTATATTCCAGATGAGGTATGAGGTGAGAAAGTGGATCTAACGAGAAATCTAAAGCAGGCATTGAGTACTGGAAAAGTAGTATTCGGTCAAAGGGAGACAATGGGGGCATGCTCTAATGGGGATGCTAGACTTGTCCTAGTAGCCGCAAACTGTCCTGAGTCTTTCCTCTCGGACATCGTAGATTCCCATCCAAGCGTTCCAGTACACAGGGTTCAGATGGTTAACAGACAATTAGGCGCAGCTTGTGCAAGGCCTTTCTCAATCAGCGCACTCTGCATAATAGATGCAGGCCAGAGTGAATTAATGTCACTGAAACATAACATATGATGTTGATTTGCTTGTTTGCCTCTGGTTATAGCGCACGCTTCAAGTCAGGTAACTCCTCAGACTAATACGTGGAAGATGCAGTAAGGCAACTATTAAGCGCGAGGGGAGTCCGATTAGAGCCTTCCCCAAGCATAGCGTCTTCTCCAGGATTTTCTCTGTTAGGAGTAGCTGAAAGAGTACCCGAATTTGGTGAAAAGGGAGGTAATCCAGTAAATGTCTGGCACTTTGAATCCGATATATTACCAGTAAGTATGGCCGAATTTGAAAGATGGGTGGTTGATGCTCCTCAAGGCAGGCATTGGATACTGAGTGAAAGGAAATTACCGGAAGAGTACACTTCTATATTGCCCCCGGGTCTAGAGATTGTAGTTTGGGGACCAAATGAGATGTCAGTTTGGCTTGGTGAGGCTATTCTATCAGGCGAGCTAAAAGTCACTGCCCGAATAACTAATCTGGATACCACACATACAGACCATAACGATAGAGAGGGTCAAAATCATGACATGGTAGGCTCAATTAAACCGATAGTAGATATCGAGTCTTGGCTCACTCAGAAAGGCTACGAGGGGGCACTGACGTATCCAGTTCTCCTTAATTGCATCATATGGAGAGTAGAGGGTACTATAGTCTCCCCCGCCGGGGAGTCGGAAAGCAAAATTTGGATGATTCTTGAAGATCCATGGGCGTCTACAATATCTATATTTGATGGATTTGATAACTCATCTCTCTCGCCAAATTTGAGAGTCCTGGATCCTCCTCCATCAAAGTGGAAAGGAACTGAAGAAATGAAATCCCTACTACCATCAATATTAGATTCCAGAAGACAGGGTAAGACGGAAGATACAGATGGTTCGGTTAGAAGTATAATGTTAGAATGGTGGAGATTAGACGCTAGCTCTACAGTAATATTTCCAAGAAATATCGGAATACCGGCATGGGTGGTCAAACTTGATGGTAGGGAGGACACTGTCCTTCACGGACTTAATGGAAGGACGTACCCAATCATCTAATTTCTCTGTAACGACATCAGCTCCTCAGTTGATAACGTGTCCCCAGACATCAACTTAGACATCAGATCCGAAACCTCAGTCTTATCTTCTGATTCTCCTTCCTCCGTTCTTGCTTCCATAGCCTTAACAAGATCCTGAATCGAATGGATGCACCTTAGTGATACTATGTACAAGCTATGTATTGAATCCGCTTCCTTTTTGGACTTAGTCAGTCCAGAGTGAGCGGAATTAGCTGACTCTCTAAGCCTATCAACTTCCTCCGAGAGCTCTACCATCAGATCATGTGCTTCTTGAGCATCGACGACAGCTTTCTCCACCCTATTGTGAGCTTCCTCTTGGGCTCTCTCAGCAATACGGACTGCGGACTTTAAATCACTTAACTTACCACCATCCTTGTTGGAAGCCTTTGCCTCTTTCAACTCCTGACTAAGCCTTTTCATCTCCCTAAAGAAACCCTTCTCGCTAGCCCCAGTAAATCCGCCTCTCTCATATTTTCTTTCCAAGGCATCCATTTTTGCCCTAATCTTTGATGGCGGAGGGCCGGATCTGCGCATTGTGCTGTCACCATTTTCCTCGAGCCTCGAAAGTATTTCTCTCAACTCGGTCCTAATTAGCTTTAGCTCATCGGATTTCTCTGCTCTCTCTATTTTCAGCTCCTTGACCTTTGAATTTGCGACATCCCGGATGTCTTTCTGAGACCTGACCTCCGAAATTAGCTCCTTGACCTGACGATTAACTTCATTGCGGGTATCTAGATATGCCCTGACCTTTGCATTCAGCTCATCTCTGAGCTCGCGTTTCTCTTCAAGACCAGATTCTAAAGTCTCCTTGAGAGGAGAAAATACTTTGTCAATCTCTTCTAGCTCCAACTGCCTTCCTCCTTGTTTTCGAATTTGAACTGACATTTAAGCACATATATCGAGGTACCTCAATCTTCCCTGTTGGTGGCAAGATTACCTTTTCTCGGCCCTCTCCGTGATACTCCAATCTTCCTCCTCTTTTTGGGTGTATCTGATTTTCTCTCTGGAGATTTAGCTCCATAACCTGATTTATTGCCAGCCAGCTCAGAAAGGTTACCAGAGCCTAATAAAGCATCCAATTCAATGGTGCTCAGTGATCCGCCTGTCTTTGCCTTTGCCTTAATTTCTGAGAATCTAACCTTTCTATTCCTGCCACCAGTCACCCTTTGGTATGACCTCACCCGAGAAAGCTCCTTCCGTAGAGATTTCCTTTCACTATCTATGGACTCTATCCTTTTGTCGATCTTTGTAATCCTTTTACTGATTTTCCTGACTTCGCCCCTATTCGCTTTGCCCTCAACTCCTGCTTCGGAGTCAGCACGTTCCTCAAGGTCTTTCCTTTCTCTTCTCCCTTCGTCCAGTTTTAGTGTTATTTCCCTCATTTCCTTCGCTCTTACGACATATTCCGAGTGCGCATTTTCCGACTCGGATTTTTTTGTAATTGAAGCTTGAATTTCGAAGAATCTTCTGAATGCTTCCAGCTCTCTTGGGAGTGTCGGGACTGCCGTTAAATCATTGTCTATTATTGTCAACCTTCTATATGTCTCGGAAAGCCACTCTTTCAGGACTTCCATAGGAGGGGGAATTAACTTGTTAACCTCGTCCCTTCTCTTCCTGTGTGTGTCCGCAGATTTCCTGGTTTCGTGAAATTTTCTGAGAAGGTCCCTTCTGTCTGAGTCAGCCCCTTCCATTCCCCCAACAATGTTTCTTAGAACCCTGACCCTGTTAACTAAGTCCATCCTCTCGGCCCTGAGGTCCCTCCTTTCACCTTCAAGTGACCCAAGCCCACGCTCAAGCTCGCTTCTGAGATCATGGACCTGATTTCCATCAAGATTTTCTAAATCTTGAAATGAGTTTGAATTAATCCCTTCACTCATTCCTCTTCCTCCTTTCTCTTCTTTCCCTTCCTCATCGCGAAGGAAGATGCCCCTCCAGACAAAACTCTGTTCATATCAATAAGCAGATCATCGAATCCATTCACTCCATCTCCAAACCCAGAAGAAATCTTCCCTTCCCAAAGGGCTATCGCATCCGAGGATTGTGAATAAAGCTCCTTGGCTCTATCTAATTGCCTTCTGGTATCTCTAATCTCTGTCTTTAGGCTTACCATTTTCTCATAAAGTGGTTGTGCCTTTTCTACGGCCTTCATCATTTTAGAGTGAGCAGTCTCTGATGCTTTGAAATTGGCAACCATTATTTTCCTAGAATCAAGATAATTAGACATTTCAGGATTGGATGCGCGCCTCTCCTTAAGCCATTTCTCGTTCTGCTCAATTAGTTTCCTCCTCTTAGAAATTAGCCTACCCTCTTCTTTGTGGTCCAGAGCAGAGGTCTCTATTGTGGACTCTATATTCTCTAGCTCTTCTAGAAGCTTCATTTTCTTCCACTCGGGATCCAAATTAATCATCCCTCCAGTTTTTGATAGTGTGTCTATGGACTCTCTAACTTCAACCAGCTTTTCCCGGGCTAGTGTCTGAGCAGTATTTCTCTTCTGCTTATTGGTGGCCACAACATTATTTGCAGTGGCGTGGGCTTCGACCGCCCTTTTCACTTTAGGGGCAAGGGCCTCTTCTTCAGCCTCCAGATTCCTAATTACGTTGGGCAACTGCTCCTCTAAGGCCTTCCATCGGACCAGAAGGCCTTCAGCAAGCACTTCGGGTTTTACCTCCATCAACTGTTGGACGTCCATTGCAATCCCGCCCACCCGTGACCGTCGGTTAAAGGTCACTATGTGACCTTGGGAGGGGTTTGTTTGATACGCCTCCACATCTCGGAAGTTTTGAGGGGCCTGCGTGAAGCATACTGCTAACTTTGCCATCGCTGTAGTTTTCCTCCTCATTTTTACCTGCACCGTTAGGGCAGAGGGGGAACAGTCGCCTTCCTTGACAATACAAGACTCCAATTTCTGGATTATTGAAACAATCGATCAGACAACATCATCCTCGAACGAGAACGTTACTGTATCTGACGGGGACTACGTTAGAATTTCATTGGAAGTCTATAACAACGTAGACCTTTCCATCAATGGCACATGGGAATTAAAGGTTCTTTCAAACGGTGTCTGGTATACTTCGATGTTCCAGAATGAATCCTGGCTCCCTTATGAAACGAAAAGTCCAGAGATAACCATCGGTCCTATGGTCGAGGGCACAATATCCTTGATGTTCGAAGTTCAGACGTTTAACCCCTCGCTAAACACCTCCGTCAAAAGGGACATAAGAGTGGCTCCAAATCCAATTATTTTCAGTTCAGCAGGGGACTCAGTAATTGCCATCACAGGTGAGCCCGCTTATGTCGGCGACACACTGACTGGCTCTATTTTAGTCAAGAATCAGGGAGAGGTTGAGGGAACAGTCTTCCTAAGGTTAACTCATGATGAGTCCTCGACCTCATACATCGGGCAAAATGTCAGGATTAGTCCCGGTTCAAGTAGGGAGGTTTCTGTGAATTTTGAATTTCCTACACCCGGGATGAAAGAATTCAGATGGGAGGTCATTAGTAGCATCGGAGGAGTTTCATTGGAACTAAATGGCTCACATGACCTCATTATCATGCCTCAACAACAAGTACAATCTGGAATTAAGTCTCTCGCTTGGACCATATCTAGTGGAATAGAGTTGGAATACTGGGTATCTCTTTCCGACGGGCCTTCAAGAGACATAGAAATCTCCATTGGTGAATATCAAGCAGGATTATTCACCGAACTTCAAAGGTTTCCATTGAAACTAGATCAGGGTGTCAGAAATCTAGATTTGAAAATCCCCAATCCTGATAGTAATCTCGATAGAATTAGAATAGCAATATCTCCTTTTGACTGGACGTCCGGACAAATCGACGATTTATTCGTGGATCTAACAAGGCCCCAACCAATTATTCAGATTACATCCTGTACGCAGACGCCGGAAATTGTTGATATTCATGAAACAGTTTTCTTGGAATGCACCTTTTCGAATATCGGCAATTCAGACTCGTTACCCGGAGATATAACAATAATGAGGGTATCTGATGGAATGTTATACGATGAGGCAGAAAAGAACTCAATTTCAATATCTACAGGAGAATCCAAGGTGATATCAACCTCCATTCAAGAATGGGAAAACGAAGGTTCAACCCCTCTTCAAGTAAGGTATTCTTCTGGGTCTACATTGACAACTGCCAATTTAACAATCCAGGCCAATCAGGTACCATCGGAAGGTTTCAAGCTGCCCTTTGACACAACTGCCGCTCTACTGGGAGCTGTCTCTGGTGTTGTAATTATGATGGTCGCATTAGTTCTGTGGAGGGTGGCCACTGAAAGGACACCATCAACAGTCACTGAGAGTAGGACCTCTGTCTCCAGAATAGAAAAAAGGAGGGAGCCCGATAGCATTGAGGTTTCTTGTCCGACATGTAGCCAGAGGCTGAGTATACCCGGTGGGCACGTTGGAAGGGTGAGGTGTCCGGCATGTACCAACAGTTTCGAAGTTGGAGTGGAAAAAAATCCCTCTCGACAAGAGGGTAGTATCGAAATTGAAGAACAGGTAGAAAAGGAGGATTTAACTGAAGAGGAAATTTTGCATTCGAGCTCAGATTCTGATATCCTTTCATGCCCCTCATGTGAACAGCTACTCAAGGTCCCGCTTGAGAAGAGACCAATTATGTCTAGGTGCCCCGCATGTAGGGCTGAGTTCAAGGCGTTAAGAGGTGATTAGATGGTTGATCTCAGCGAGTTTGAAGAGATGTATTTGAAGAGAATTTTTGAGATTTATGATTCAGAGCCGAGTACGATAGTAAAGACATCTCAGCTTGCTAAAGTAATGGAAGTTAGCAACGCATCCACCACAGAGATGATACAAAGGCTATCTGATAGAGGATTTCTAACTTACATACCATACAAGGGTTGTAGGCTAACACCAGATGGATTCAAGATAGCTGCACGAATAAAAAGGAGAGAGGGGCTATTACAGATTCTTCTATCGGAGGTGGTCGGATTCGAAGGCGATGTGGATGAGGCAGCCTGCAAAATGGAGCATGACATGTCATCTGAACTGGAGGAGGCTATTGATAGGATGCTTGGCTATCCTGAGAGGGCACCTGATGGTACAAAAGTCCCAGTCATAGAAAGGAATCTAGATTTGTCGCCCAAGAAATACCTGCTTCCTCTCTCATACTTACCAGTTGGCTCCACTTCCAAAATTGAGATTATCGCACTCGATAGTACTGATCAGAAAACACTTGAAGGAATGGGTCTGGAGGTAGGGACTATCATTACTAAAGAGAAAGATGGCATAAGATACCAAGAAAAGACATTGAAACTTAGCGAGTCCTTGATGAAGAAGATATTGACTAGGAAGGAGGCATAATATGGATGATTCAGAAGGAGTTGATCAGCATCTTGTTGATCTTGCTGACGACCTATCGGGAATCGCTCCTCCTGCCCCCTCTGTCCCTGTCTCTAATTTTTCCACCTCCGATAGTAGTTGGATGGATGATACTCTGAGGTCAAAGGAATCCACCTTGCTTAGGATTGACAGGCTTCTTGTCAGCGGAGGCGCTAGGCTGGTGCTGTTACTCCCCCTTTTGGCTGTGATGCTATTGGGAGCGGCTCAATCGTATGGCTCGAATGATACGGAGTGGTGGAACGAGACATTAAGGGATGCCGCGGGTGGTTTATCCTTGGTTAGGACGACATACGCTATAGCTCTCCTCATCTTAATTGCTGATATCTTCCTCCTGTCCATTTTACTGAGGATGATGACATACACAAGGACGATTTTCCATCATGAGGCCGACTCCCTAACTTCTGCCGGACTAACATTTAGGAGCTCACATGGCTATGCAGAAATGAGGGCAACAATTGATGGCTCAATCAGACAGATTACTGCAACATCATCCTTGATTGTCATTTCCTCAATACTACTAGCTCTCTCCTTGTGGTTTCCTTCTGGAAACGAAGAGGTGAGCCCTGTCTTGTTGGCGCTTTCCACAGGATGTCTTCTAGCTGGTCACGGTGTGCAATTAATTTCAGTTCGTTCCAGATACAATGCATCTGAGCCCTGGGGGATGCTTGAGGCATTCTCACCGCCCATCCACCCTGCGTTACTAAGCCGGCCGTTTAACGACGTCATCAAGGCTCATATTGATCCATTGTTGGGTATTAGGATTACGGAGTACCTGAAGACAGTCAGGTCTGAACTCAGAGAGGGATATACTATGTCGGAATTGCAAGAGTCATTATTATTGCTCCTCCACCTAAGAAGGTCTTCCTTGATCTCGGAGTCAGAGTTCAAGACGAAATTAGCCACTATGGTCGAGCCAACTGCTATCGACGGCCTTTTCAGACATCCAGAAGTAGGTGAAGAGACTTGGGACAGGCTTTTGCAACACGCTAGAAGCCAGTGCAAACCATTCTTTAGACTACATGACAGAATGAGAATGAGACGTGGAATTAGTAGTTCAGATGCAGGTTTCTGGTTCGATGTGGATATGGAGAACCTAGTCGTTGGCCAAGCAAATCTATTTGCCTTTATACTAAATTCGGGAAACGAATCGAAAGACTTAGTATTAAAAATTCAGACTCCAGATTTCAAACCCAACGAATGTGTATATCGATTGCGTTCAGAACCAATAAATATGGACTCCGATCCATTAAACCCCCCTCTCCTCTCAACAATGATCCAAGAAATGACAAACAGTACAAGTATTGTTTGGCAGAGTCTTTTACCCTCCATCAAGGGAGAGGCTACTGTAACCGTTAGACTCGAGGACGACTCAGGAAATTTATTATCTGGGAGGGTACTGAACGTTCAAGTCGGAAGCGATTTGATTACCAGGACTAGGAGGGCCGTAGGAGCAATGTTCATGGCAGGGGCGCTCATTGCATTCCTATCGCCATTGCTTCCATTTGCAGGGTCGGTCCTCGGACTTCTCTGATGAGTTCCATTCAAGAACAGCTCCCTTCTCCCGAAACTGTGAATGATGACGAACCAAGTCCTGATGACGATCTGAAAACCAGGCTTCATGCGATGGAGGCAAGGCTCAGAAGAATGAGAGATCAAAGGACTTCTCACAATGAGGATGCTAGGAGAGCTGCTGACTCAAGGAACTCAGTCCAAGAACAGTCTAAGGAGATTAGAGCTTCCATAGAGGAGAAACTAAACGAGCAAAAAGAAGTTAGGGCTAGGGCAAAGTCACATCAGACGCAGAGGGACGCTATTCAATCCAGGATTAGGGAGATTATCAATAGCAAGAAAGGCAGGAGGTCCGAGGCCGGTAAGGCTAAATCAGATGTAATCGAACTTTCTGAGGTCATGGCGGAGATATCCAATATAGAAAATAGGCTGATGACTGATGGAACTTTAACTCTCAAAGCAGAGAATAGGCTACTTAGAAAACTCAAGATACTTGCCTCGAAAAGGGATGTTCTTCTTCCCAAAGCAACTGAATTTGAAGCCATCAATATAGACCTAGGGGATTTGGAGAGTACAATTCAAACGCTCAAAGCAGAGGCTGACTTACAACATCAAGAGATGATTAGAGCCCATGAAGAGGCAGATATAATCTGGGAGGAAGTTAAACCAATGTTGGAAGAGAGAGACTTCCTAAGGTCTGAAGGGGACAGATTACACACCATCTTTGTCGAGTCAAAGGAGCTCGCTAATTCCGTACATGCGGAAATCGAGGTACTACTCAAAGAGGTCAATGAAGCCAGAGATGAAATGAAGGCCAGAAGGGAGGAAAGGGCTAGGGTGATCAGGGAGCATAACGAATCTGTCAGAAATGCTCTCAAAACCCCAGACAAGGACGAGGTTCTTGCAGAATCTCTTACGGATAAACTTCTTTCCGAGGGTACGCTAACCTTGGGAGGATCGATGTCAGGAGACCCCCAAGCTTCTCCGAACGCAATTTCATCATCAGTCGGGAAAAGAAGAAAATCAAGAAAGGTAGGGTCTTTCAGAAAGCCAAGGAAGTAATTTACCAACCTCTCTCTTCAAGTCTAACATCCAATGTTTCTATTTCCAGCCCTGGCATTGCATCTCCTACCATGGAGCAGGCCTCGGAAACAATTGACGGATCGTTGAAGTGGTGTGTTGCAAGAACGATTGCTTCTGCAGTTAAAGATGGATCAGAACTTTTGAATATCCCAGAACCAACAAAAACCCCATCCATTCCCCTGTTCATCATAAGAGCCGCATCAGCTGGGGTGGCGATTCCACCTGCGGAGAAAGTTACGACAGGAAGGCGACCATTACTACCAACTTCGTCTAGTATGGAGCCCACATCTTCCCTTACCTCTCCCATCGTTCCAAATGGTGTCACCCCTCCCGGTAGATTCTCAAGTTTTAATTTAAATTCCGATGCATCATTCATTCTTCGGAAACCTTGCATAATTATGTCTATCATGTCTTCCCTCTCCTCTTTATTGGCGGTTTGAATGTTCTTGATTTCAGCTTCTACTAGGCTAGCATGCTGAACAGCACTGACCACATTTCCAGTCCCAGCCTCGCCCTTAGTTCTAATCATGGCAGCACCTTCAGAAATTCTCCTAATTGCTTCACCAAGATTAGTGCATCCGCAAACGAATGGAATAGTGAAGTCCTTTTTTGGGATGTGAAAGAACGGATCGGCAGGAGTCAGGACCTCGGATTCATCAATCATGTCAACACCCAAGCTCTCCAAAACACGTGCTTCTCCTTCGTGCCCGATTCTAGCTTTAGCCATCACTGGAATACTCGTTGTCTCCATGATTTCCTTGATCATGTTTGGATGGCTCATCCTAGCAACACCCCCCATGGCCCTAATATCCGCCGGGACTCTTTCCAGTGCCATTACTGAAACCGCCCCTGCATCTTCCGCGATGTGTGCCTCTTCTGGAGTCACCACGTCCATTACGACCCCTCCTTCCTGCATTTTGGCAAAACCCCTTTTCAGGAGCTCAGTACCATAGCGCATCTTTGTCAAGTCAAGCGTACCACTCATGGACTTCGCTACTGCTAGGTACTCATGAACCTATGTAAGAACAATCTTAACAATTAGGCGAGAACTGGAGAATCTCCTTCGGCAGTGGGAAGGTTGGGGGCTTCTTCTTCGTTCCTATCTAGCCATTCTTCATGCTCATCAGGTACATCTGTATCGGCATAAATTGCCTCTACGGGGCACTCAGCTACACAAGCAGCGCAGTCAATGCATTCATCGGGGTCGATAACGAGATAATTTTCGGCCTCCCTAAAAGCCTCAACTGGGCAAACAGATACGCAATCTTGGTATTTGTGATCGACACAAGCGGCGGTAACTACGTGAGTCATACTATCATATATGTCAACATAGCAATGGCATTTGAAGTCTTGCTCAAATAAACATAACAATAGTACTATATCATTCCTTCGATAAGTTTGGTGGCTATATCTTTTGGGCTACTTCCCGGATAAGATTCAATCTTGAAAATACCCTTGACCGATGTTTCAATATTTCCTGTTGTAACTAGCCTAATCTCTCCTCTAACAAGCTTAGGCAGGGATATCCGGATGTGAAGATTTTTATCGCCATCGATTCTTTTTTCCAAGCCATCCGCGAGTAAAGCCCTGTGTACTTCGCTTCCCAAGTTTTTCAGACAATCTAGTGCCACTTTCTTCCGATTAAGTTTAGCCAATCCGGTATTCATTATCGGGCCGTGAAAAGACTTCTCCTTAGACCACTCCAAACAATTTTCCTTCTTGCATAGCCAATCCATAGAGTCACCAATAAGCTTCAAATCATCAAATGCTGTAGTGTGGACCCTCCACTCAGCCCTGAGCACCCCCATATATCTGCGACATACAACTGATAGATAGTCACTTACCATGCTTACCTCGTTAGGGCCTGTTTCAAATACTATGTGTAGGTCGCAGGGGCGCAAGCGGGGAAGCCCCCGAAGAAGAGGTCGTTGTAATGGCAAAAGGAGCAAAGGCAAGAGCAGCGGCACGCAGGCAGAGAGACAAGTGGAAGTCCAAGAGATGGTACTCCATCAGGGCGCCAAGAAATCCCTGGTCATTCAGAGTAATCGGGGAGACTCTAGCTGAAGAGCCAGAAATGCTGGTTGGCAGAAATTATGAAATCATGCAGAACGAGCTTGATGGGGACTTTTCGAAGATGCACGTCAAGATTAGATTCAGGGTAACCGAGGTACTTGGGACTGATGCTATCACCGAGTTCATCGGACATCAAATGATGCAAGACCATGTTAGAAGGCAGGTCAGAAGAGACAGAGGAAAAATTGACGACACTATCGATGTAGTTACTGAAGACGGTTTTTATGTTAGATTTAAACCCCTAATCCTCACAGTAGGAAGGGTGAAATCTAGCCAGAAGAACCAGATTAGGACAATCGCAAGGGAATCGATCCTGAAAGCTGGAGCATCATCGACATGGGTCGCAATGCAAAAATCGGTTTTGGACGGAGAACTTGAGGCAAAAATAAAGGAAGAGGCATCACAAATTAGTCCAATAAGGATGGTAATGATAAGAAGGACACAACTAATCCAATCAGGAGTCACAATAAACGATGGGCCTACTTTAGAACAAATAAAGGCCGAGGAAGAGGCGCACAAGGATTCCATCGATGAAGAGATTGAAGAGTTCGAAATCGCAGAAGACGCGGTCGAGGTGGATGAGGTGAACTCAGATGGGGAAGAACTTGTTGAAACCTCAGCTGATCAGGGAGAAACTCCAGACTACGAAGGCATGACCGTGCCCGAACTGAAGGCGATCCTGAAAGAATCAGGTAAGCCAGTATCCGGCAAGAAAGCTGATCTAATATCCAGAATTTTGGAGTGATGAAATGTCCCGCATCGCGGTGATCTGTGGCACAGGGATGAGTGACTTATCCAACGAATTCAATGTAACTAAGCCCAATTCCACTCTCAGGATAGAAACTAACTGGGGAGAAGTCCCAGTTACACTATCACAAATAGAAGAAGGGGTTATTGCCATATTGGACAGGCATCATTCACCGGGACCCTTTAGAACTCCTCCTCATAGTATTGAGCATAGAGCCAATGTCATGGCTGTGAAAAGTCTTGATCCAGATATCATTGTTAGTGTAAATTCTGTAGGGACTATGAGGGAAGACATGCCTCCTGGGACTGTAGGAGTTACCTCGGATGTCCTAGATTTATCTATCAGGCCATGGACTTTCTTCGATGAGGATGCCGTTCATCATGATAGGACGTCTATATTTGATGACTCATGTTCCAAAATCTGTGTTCGGTCGCTGATCGAGTCCCAAGGATTCTCACCAAGCGGGGTTACCGTGGCACAATGCGTAGGGCCACAATTTGAATCTCCATCTGAAATTGTAGCCTTGGAAAAACTTGGTGCTGATACTGTTGGAATGACCCTGGGCCCAGAGAGTAGGCTGATTTCGGAAATTGGAATACCATATATTGCCCTTGCATGCTCCTCGAATTGGGCCGCTGGAAAGGATCCTAGAGACCCAAAATCACCGATAGACCATCATTCTGTGGACAAACTCGCCTCATCAATGAGAGCTCGAATCTCATCATGTGTGATAGCTCTTCAAAATGAATATCAAGACACCCAATCTCAAAGTTGATTTGTTTCCTGCAGTCAGACCATTCATGGAAAGAAAGACAAGTGTCGAAGATTGGGCCTCACCGGATGCAAATTCACTTCCTGATGGCTCTTGGGAAACCATGATGAAAAGAGTAGCAAACTTCCATGAAAAACATTCATTCAGTAGCGCTGAGAATAATGGTCATGACATGGGATACAGAATAGCATTAACTGTAGAGGAGCTAGGGGAGTTGTCGGCCGCAATAACAAAGGGAAAACCAAAGTCTGAGGCGTCCGAAGAACTGGCAGATTTATTCATACTTATCCTAGGTCATTCCCTGGCTATGAATATTGACTTGGAATCCGAGTTTCACAAAAAAATGGATAAAATAATGAAAAGGGAATCAAAAAGGGGAGGCCTTGGAATTAGGGTTACTGAATATAGTGATTAAGATTCGACAAGCTTCTCTAGCTGGGGGGTACTAAGATAGATATCATACTCATCTTGCAAGTCATAAGCCGCCATGTTGATGGAATTCCTTACCTTTAGTAGCTGATATGGCTTATCAAGGACATATGTTATCCTCCAAATCACGGCATTGTTTGAGTTTTCTCTGATAGTAATTTTAGGCTCTCTGAGGGAGTCGAGCGAGGAGCTAGAATCCGAGACAGTTTTGTATATGGCATTCAGATAGCTTTTCACCTTACTGCTGGGAATGCCATATCCGATATGAAACTCTACAAAATCTTTGAATGGCCCCCCTTTAGATTTCCTCAGATAATCGGTCCTGTATTGCAGAAGATTGTAATTTGGTATCTCTATTTCATGTCCCTGCGCTAGATCTCTAATTCTGGTTTGTAGACCTCTAATCTCCAATATGATTCCGAGAATGCCCGCTTCAGGAATCGAGACCACATCCCCCCTCTTTGCACTATTTCCACCTATCACTAATATTCCGCTCAGGAAGTCCCTTAGCCAGTAGTCCTTGGTGGTAAATACAATCAATGCAAGGAAGCCAATGACCCCTGTAGTCTCAAGTAGACCGGTGATATCCCACACGTTGATTAATCCGATAATCACGGTCATTACAATAACCGAGAAGGCGACTAATTCTAGAGTTCTGGAGGTTGAAGTTTCTACCTTTCTGGATACTCCCATCACCTCTATGTCCTCGCCATACTTAGATAGAAGCAATGCCTCTATGGCATTGAAAATAAGATAGGAAGCGAGAAGAGTAAGTGAAGTTCTGCTGACCTCATCTGCAGGGAATTCCTCATCGACTAAAACAAGTGAGGCTATGAATGATATGAAGACCAGAAGATTGAACCAATGGAGTATCCTAGTTCTAGACTTGATGGTGTCCTCATCTATGTCTCTGTGATGAGAAACAATGCTATTCGAAAACAAATACACGAAGATGTTGAATGCGAATGTAAAATATTCTATCCCAGAAAGATCTGCCAATCTTTGAGTGAGGACGTCTATTATTTCGCTCATGCAATAGCCATTGAGTGGTAATGAATTAACGTATTCCCTAATTTCCAATTCTAAAGCGCCCCTTTAGAGACTCTATAGATAATCCAGAAATCCACAGGCTAATGGCAATTCCTCCAATCTGGAGTAATAGTCTGACAATATGTCCGATAGGAGAGAGTGATTCGCCACCTCCCAGCTCGACATCATAAATCCACATGTATAGATTGGCCGGGTATAGTAGGACAAGAAGTACCGCACTTGAGACTCCGGCTCTTTCCCTGTAGTATGTTCCGTAATCAAAAATAACCTCAAACCCAGCGATAACCAAGGCGACTCCAACCATTATTTCAGCCACACCACTGATTAGAACCCAAAACTTAGCATAACCAAATATTGGTGGCACTATGGGCTCAAACCACTTCGTATCTGTAAAGTGTAAAACCCCCACATAGAAGAAGAAACAACCCCCAATTAGGGCAGAAACTCCTTTCGCGACATTCGCTATAACATAAGGATCCATCTATTTTCTCTTCCATGTAGAATACGTTGTACGAAACTCATTTTTTTCATCTATTTCGGTTTCTTCCATTTTGGTTTCGATCCAATTTTTCCTTTCCCAAACGGGGAAAAAAACCTCCCCACTATTTGATGTATGTACAGTCGTTAGATGTATTTCATCGACATGCTCTAGGAACATTTCGTAAATTTGCCCTCCTCCTATTATCCAACATTCCTCGCAACCATCAGCATATGCAATTTCTATTGCCCTTCCCGGGTACAACGCACTTTCAGCATCATCATGGCTCCATGTTGTATCTCTTGACATTACAATATTCAGCCTCTCGGGCAAGGGCCTGAAGGAATCGGGCAGGGAATCCCAAGTCTTTCTGCCCATAACTACAGCATTGAAACCATCCCCTTCCGTAAGCCTCCTGAATCTCGACAAGTCACTGGAAATTCTCCAAGGTAGATTTCCACGCTTCCCTATACAACCGTCTTCATCCATTGCTACAATCATAGAAATTTTCATTTCATCATCTCTCAAATTGATATTGGGGCCGGTATGTGTGGGTGATGTTGGTAATTTTCAATCTCTATACATGAATAATCGAAATCATCGATAGAAGTTACGCCGTCTTTTAGCTTCAAAGTTGGCAAGGGTAGTGGCTTTCTAATAATCTGCTTCTTGGCTTGCTCGATGTGATTGTTGTAAAGGTGGCAATCTCCCCCCGTCCAGATGAATTCCCCTGGTTCCAAATCACAAACCTGAGCCATCATGCATGTCAGGAGGCTGTAGGAGGAAATATTGAATGGGACCCCTAAGAAAGCATCCGCACTCCTCTGGTATAACTGGCATGATAATTTTCCATCATTGACGTAGAATTGGAAGAAAGCATGGCATGGCATGAGGGCCATCTCGTCCAACTCCCCCACATTCCATGCAGAAACAATAATCCTCCTACTTTCTGGGTCTTTCTTAATCGTCTCCACAGCGTTGCTAATCTGGTCTATTACTTTTCCATTTGCCGATTTCCATTTCCTCCACTGTTTCCCATAAACAGGACCAAGATTCCCATTTTCATCAGCCCACTCATTCCAAATCCTTACCCCGTTCTTTTGTAAGTATCCGACATTAGTCTCGCCTGATAAGAACCATAACAACTCGTGAACAACACTTGGCCAGTGTATTCTTTTTGTTGTCACTGCTGGAAGCCCCATTGACAAGTCGAACCTCATCTGGTGTCCGAAAATTGAAATTGTTCCAGTACCGGTACGGTCTCCCTTCGAAATTCCTTCATCCAAGATACGGCGGAGGAAGTCGAGGTATTGCTCCATGGGTCTCCGTAAAAATGACAGTCCTTCAAGGATGCGGAAATCATGGAGCTCCCATCGATTCTATAGTTGACATCAGCTGATCCGTGAAATCACGATATAGTACCTTCATTATTGAGCTCTTTCCATGTTCATCAATTTCGATTAGGTTTCCTAGCTGAGAGCTTGTGAAGTTACCCCCGTCTTCAGAACCTAGCCACTCGCCAAATGTTACAGGCTCGCCGATATTTACCTCCACCTTCTTCCAAAATCGAATAAAATTGGCACCTGGGGGCATTACTTCTCTTGAACCTATGATTGAGATGGGGAAAACTGGTACATCTGGGAAACTGGCCGCAATTCTAGCAACTCCGGTTTTTCCACGTTGTAAAAATGGGGGACTGGTATTCCTTGATCTAGTCCCCTCTGGGAATATCCCCAACGCGTGTTCACTCATCAAAACATCATGGGCTTTAGATAGCGCGTCTTTGGCACCCTCAGATCGAAGCGTCTCGATCATCCCATTACTTTTCATAATAAATCTGTTAGGTTGTTTTTGAAAGTGCCCTTCCTTGGCGAGATAAAATACCTGCCTTCTGGCAGCAAGAATTTTGAAAATCGGGTCTAGGTTTGAAACATGATTGGAGGTAAGAATCATTGGCCCTTTACTAGGAATTCGCTCAAGTCCAGTGTAACGAATATTGAATGTGAATCTTACGATGGGGCTTAGGTATCTTACTAGGAATCTGTACATAAGGGGGACGGAAAAATCTTCGTCTGTACCTCCTATATCTGAAATGTTGGAGAAATTAATGATATCTTCCGGGCTGAGTTCGGGCACACTCTTCCCAAGACGAACCCGGTTTCACTGTTTGGTATTCAATGACAAGTATTCTAGACATTTACCTCCTCCGGATTAGTGTGCAGTTGCGTAAGGCGGCAGGATGCTCCCTGGTTTTATTGATAGTATTACCATTCCTTGCTTCTCCTGTAGTAGGGGAGTGGAGCGAGGATACTTGGCTTACAAATATAATCGGACCAGAGAGGTTGGAAAACGGTGATGAGTTTGGATGTCATGGGTATGAGGGAATTTCAATTTCTGAGAATAACTGGGTCATCGAGGGATGCAAAGAGTACTTGATAGACAGTACGAATGCTTCTAGATGGGGAAAAATACCGATTTCATTTGGAATCCCTGGCCCGACAGTTGATCCGCTAACAGCATCCCAACTCATCTCATCTGGTTTCAGGATTGTTGGAGACATGCTAGATGAACCTCCAGAGGGTATGATTTCAGCTCATAGGAATGGAGGGAGCCTCGAAAAAGGTGTTGCGGATACGGCCTTATTCGAATCTATAGATGAAGACTCTTTGCTGAGTATTTATTGGAGGGCCAGAATTGACGATCTCAGGGTTAGAGAAGATAAGGATGCGATATCATGGTTGGAAAGGCAGGACCTTTGGTATACAACTTGGGGCGAGTGGAACCTGCACAAATCATCTTCAGAAAATACTTCTCTGTCAGTTATCGGGTCGGAGATACATTCATTTTCAGAGAGTAGTGATGGTGCATGGTCTGTTCCCGGTACGTCATTAATACAATTTGATACTGATATCTCCGGCGTGTTCTACGCTAATGGCGACCAATATCCTGTGATTCCTACCGAATCGAAAAAGTTGCAGATCGGATGGAGGAATGTGGCAGGAGGAATATTGCTGACCCAATCTCCCGGAACGAACATAATTGTCCAACTCAGTGAAACGCCAGAATCAGTTTCAATAGAGCCGGCTATCACATTCAATGGACATAGGAATGCCGTAACCATAGTGGGCCACCACACAACGAATCTCTTCCATTGGTCATCAGATTTTCAGGAGTCTCCACTAACCTTTACTTGGTTGATTGAGAGGCCATCTGAGGAAGAAATAGACTGGACTCTCCCAGTATTTGCAGTAGCCACACTAATTGCTGTACCTATTGCTGTCAGGAGAGTGGTGAAATCGGATAGAATCGATAATTAATTATGCTATTTCAGGTCCTGAAATTTCAACCCCATTCACTCTCATCAATTCCAATACTGATATCAAAACTTCTCTGGGGAGGCTTTCTGGAGAATGAATGCCACAAGGTAGCATGTTTGGATCCTCTAGCCATGAAATTATACATCCAAGTGTTACCAATCCTGTAGTTCGGGCCATCGAAGAGTCACCTCCAGATCCATGATCTATAATCTCCCATCTCATAGCTCTATTTTTAGAGTCGTAAGCTACAACTTCCATCCATGTGAACTCTGGTCTTTTGGGATCAAAGCACCATTCCTCTAATAGCTCTCGCTCGTCTAACTCACCACTATCTCTCTCATCTATAAATTTCTGAATATGCCCCGGCCATCTAACGGTGTATTCGGACATCTCATCTGCTGGAATACTAGTCAAAACCGATCTAAGGCCATCTGTCAAGAATGCCTCCATAGTACCCTTTCCTCTAACATCTAAAAGATGCCTTTCCGAGAGAGCTGGAATTGTGACTACTCTAGAATTCCTAACAACCCTAGCTGGCCGAGTATATTCTGCAATAACGTCATTCGGAGAGAATGGTGCCATATATTTCCAGGCCCCGTCGGGTTTTGTTGGATTCCCACCAACTCTAATTTCTGCTCTAGTCAGATATCCCATAACCCTGTAGGCCTCGGATAGTAGCATATTTGACAACCCAGGGGCTATACCCACATCCCAAAGAATTCTTGCAGCCTCATTTTGTAATTCCATGGAAGCATTATCCGGTGTAATCTCACTGAAGCTCAGGTCTACTATGGGCCACTTGCCATTAGATAGCTTTCTGGTAAGGTCGTATCCAATATCTCCTGGAAGCATGTTAACAACCAAATCAACAATACCCAATGCGGATAACTCTACATCCATAGCATTGGCCTGAACTATGGTAATGTTAGGGTGGTCCAAAGAAATATTAGGGTCAAGATCGTAAATCTGTACTTTATGCCCCGTCTCCGCTAATTTTCTCGCTACATAAGACCCTACAAGTCCCGCGCCGAAGCAATGGACAGTCTTCATGCCCCTTCGTAATTGATGTCCTCTATTGCACCTTCGGTTCGATATATTGAGACATATTCCTGCGATGACTTGATTGAGTGGTCCATATTCCAAGGCCCATGGATGGTGACAGTGCCATTGATCCATGGTCCTCGGAGGGAGACACCAATTACTCTCGAATAGTCAATAAATTCGGCCTTCAGAAGGTAGACTCGTCTTTACTACCAAATCCTGGATTGTTGCATAGGAGGGGTATAGTTTTCGCACACAGGGATCTTGATATGGTCGTTAGTTGTATCAGAGAAGGCTCCCCCTTTGGAGTTCTAACTGGACTGATGCCAAGCGGTGGAATGCACTTGGGGCACAGCATGGTAATAGAGCAGGTAAAGTGGTTCCAGCAACATGGTGCTGACGTCACCGTAGCTGTAGCTGATCTTGAAGCCCTCGCAACAAGAGGAATGAGCCTTTCAGAAGGACGTAAAACTGCAATTGAAGAATATGTGCTAAATTATGCTGCTTTAGGTCTAGATCCCTCCAACTCTAGCGTTTACTTCCAGAGCGCAAGGCCCGATGTCCAGAGATTGGGATTTGAACTGGGGAGAAGAACTAATCTTTCAGAATTCGAAGCTATTTATGGATTTACTGGGAATACCAATTTAGCCCATGTACAAGCCCCCTTGGTTCAAGTAGGAGATATTGTTCATCCTCAATTGGAAGATTACGGTGGACTAAGGCCAATTGTAGTCCCAGTTGGAATAGACCAAGATCCACATCTCAGACTTACAAGAGATATCGTAGCAAAGACACATTGGTTCAACATCAATCCGAGGAAATCTGGTGGCCTAACCATATCCCTCTCAGTTCAGGACGACAATTACAAAATTTTTGGCCTAGAAAACGGAGGGAGGATAAACAGGGAAATCAGAGCAAACATCTTTCAAAGAGTCATTGAGATAGTTTCAACACTCGGATTTGCCGACTCCATCCCCAATCCTAAACATGGGACATTGGAAATACCCGGTGCCACCAATTCAGACAAGTACTCAATCAGACTTAAGCTACTAGAACTGGAGAGGGAACTTGGAGGTCTCGGCTTGATAACGCCATGTTCCACCTATCACAGATTCGCCCCCGGGATGACTGGGGGCAAGATGTCATCTTCAAAACCAGAGTCTACAATCTTCATGAACGATACTATAGACACTATGTCGAAGAAAGTAAAGAGAGCAGTGAGTGGCGGAAAATCCACTGTTGAGGAGCACAGAAGAATGGGTGGCGATTGTAGCAAGGATGTGCCATTCCAATATTTGCAATTCTTTTTTGAAGAGGATGACGCTGCTATTCACGATCTTAAGAGGGAATACGAAAGCGGCAGAATGCTTGCAGGCGAGATGAAGCAACTCTGCATAGAGAAGGCTAGCGAATGGCTCGAAGAAATCTCCGAAAAAAGGGAGATGTGGAGAGATCGCCTAGGCGAATTTTTAGCCCCAGACTCTAATTAGCCTCTTCACTACCAAGGTCAAAAACCGGGTAAACTGGACCCGGGTCTAGCTCCTTAGCCTGCTCTTCGGAAATCTCTGTTGACGTCGCATCCTCGTGTAGTATCTGACTGTGCCCGACGGGATCTAGCAATTCCAGAGTTACAGCTTCTTGAGCGGTTTTGACGAGTTCTATTCTGCCTAGAAGATCATCACATTTCCCTAATATCTCAGTATCACTTTCACTATCGGCCTGCCTTCTAATCGTCCCAATCGCATCGCAAAACCTCTCTAACACCCCCTCTACATTAGAGATATAGCCGGTAGAGCTTGAGCCCGGCGAGACCTCCAATCCCAATTCTGATATCCTCACTGTGCATGAGGAGGATCTAACTACTCTGGCATTTAGGTGTGCATCCTCCTCTATTTTTAGCTTCCATAAGCCTGGCTTTTTTCCCTCGGCCGGAATGAAATCTGTAACCCTCCAGCCACACTTAGAACAAGACATTGTGATTTGAGTATGCTCCCCAAAATAGGGAATCTCAGATGTATGAGCTAGCATCCTCAGAGAATTATCCACCCCACAGATTGGGCATGAGTGCTCGACCATACTTTCCATATTATCACTCATGTGCTCGTCGTACTTGAAAAACTCGATGGCAGTAACAAAAGTCTCTTTTCACCCAGTCTTAGTACCTCCCCAGAGATATCGTCCTCGACAAATCTTTGAATTTTATTTACTGCTACATTCAATTCAAGGTCCTTGTTGATAATTTCCCCCATCTTAACTATGACAATGTCGCCTTCCGAAACCCAATTCATAATCTCCGATATTCCAGTTAAATCTTGGAGCTCCGCCCTCCGTATGACTGTGTCACCGACTATTCTGGGTACGGGGGCATCTGGATACGAAGAGGCTAAGTCATGATAATCTTGACCAGGGCCCAAACTCTCTCTTTGAGTGTCGGAATTACTCACTTCGATCCACTTCGGGCTCTCTCGCTTACCCCTAGCCACGATACCCCCGGTGTCATTTACCCCTTGATATATCCGGTTATTTGTTAAATCAATAAGCTAGATGATTACGATTTTCTCGGACCACACTCCCGTCGGATTCATAAGGGGTTGACCTGAGAAAGGTACGCCGGGACTCACCGGCGGTGATTAGATGGATACAACTCAAGACGCAGTTAAGACAGGTACCAGCACCATTGGAATAACATTCGATGGAGGTGTGGTTGTGGGTGCAGACCATAGGGCAACTATGGGGCATTTCATCGCAAACAAAAGTGTCAAGAAGTTATTCGATATATCTGACTATGTCGCTTTAACCACTGCAGGACTGGTGGGGCATGCCCAATCGCTGTCGAGAACACTTTCTGCAGAATTGAAACTCTACGAATTAAAACAGGGTAAGCCGATGACAGTTAAGGGTGCGGCTACGCTCACCGCAAACATCCTTGTCGGAAGGCCTCATTATGTTCAACTGCTGATAGTAGGCGTGGACAGCTCAGGCCCAAGTGTCTACAGTATAGACTCCGCTGGCGGATCTATACCAGATGTATACTGTGCAACGGGTTCTGGTAGCCCCTACATGTACGGCGTTTTGGAAGATCAGTTCAAGGCCGGCATGTCTGAGAAGGACGCACTCAAGGTGGCTGCTAAGGCACTATTGGCTTCCGCTCAGAGAGATGCGGCAAGCGGAAACGGCATGGATCTAGCGGTAATCACCCCCAAAGTTGGATATAGACAACTAACAGAGGAAGAGGTGTCTTCCTTAATCCAATCCCTGTAATACTCACCAAGTGAATCCCCTGTCATGACAGGATGAATGGCGTGAGCTGGAAGTGATAAATTGAGACTGACATTCAGCGAGATTAAGAGTAAAATTTCGAAGATAGTCCCAGAGGGTATAGATTATGATGTGGATTTAGAGGCCGGCTCCATATTAATCATAACAAAAGAACCCGCTTCTTTCGGAGGGGCTGGAGGAAATAGCCTAACAGTAAAAATCGCTAAAGCAATCAGAAGGAGGGTAGTAATAAGGCCCCATCCTAGCATGCTCTCCACAGAAGACGAAGTAAACGATGCAATTTCCAGAATATTGCCTGAGGAAGCACAAGTAAGAAGGATTTGGCTCGACCCAGCATTGTCCGAAGTTACTATAGAGGCAGACGATCCAAAGTCCGCAGTGGGACAAAAAGGGTCGAACATTCAGCAGCTAAGAAATGAAATTGGGTGGCTAGTGAATATCGTTAGAGCTCCCGCTAGGGAGAGTAGAACACAGACAGATATTAGGAGGTTCAGGAAGGATTTAGCAGAAGAAAGAAAAACACTTCTTAGAAAATTTGGGACTAGAATTTACAGGCCTCAGAGACCCGGTCCTTCTTGGGTGAGAGTGACAGCCTTGGGATCATACAGAGAGGTTGGTAGGGCGATGCACCTAGTTACTACTAATGAATCAAAGATACTAGTGGACTGTGGTGCAAAACCTACTTCCAATAGGAACGAAGTTCAGCCCTTCTTTGCAGCCCCTGAAATGCTACCTTTGGATAATATCGATGCAGTAGTGATAACCCATGCCCACGTAGACCATATCGGAATGTTGCCCGTTCTCTTCAGGTTTGGGTACAAGGGACCAGTCTATTGCACTCAACCAACTAGAGATTTGATGACCCTCTTACAGATGGACTACATCAAAGTAGCACAGGCAGAAGGAAATGAAGCACCATACTCAAAATCCGATATTCAGGAGTGCATCAAACACGTTATCGATGTCAATTGGGGGGAGAAGATCGATATTGCTCCAGACATCAAAATGACAATGGAGAACGCTGGCCATATTTTGGGATCATCTAGTGTGTATATGCAAATCGGAGAGGGTAGAGATGAACACAAGCTACTATTCTCTGGCGATATAAAATACGAGAAATCGTGGCTTTTCGACGCTGCTACAGTCCGATTCAACAAGGTCGATACCTTGGTCATTGAATCGACCTATGGCGGCCCTCAGAGTATTCAGCCGACGAGGCAACAAGCGACTCAGGACCTGCAGGATTTGATTATGGATACATTATCTAGGAAGGGCAAAATTTTCTGTCCTGTCTTTGCTGTCGGTAGATCCCAAGAAGTGATGATGGCAATTGATGAGTTATTCAAATCAGAAAAGGTGACTCCAGTAACCGTCTGGCTCGATGGGATGATTTCAGAAGCAACAGCCATTCATACCAGTCATCCCAATTACCTGAACAAGGATTTGCGTGGAAAGATGTTACGAGGAGGGACCGAGAATCCCTTCAATTCAAAGTGGTTCAGGCAAGTCGAGTCTAGAGATCAGAGAGAGTCGATTCTTCTAGATCCATCTCCTTGTATAGTCTTGGCAACAAGTGGCATGATGACGGGTGGACCTATTGTGGAATACTTCAAGCACTGGGCACCTGAACCTGGTAACACCCTATGCTTTGTGGGATATCAGGCATCAGGGACTCTAGGTAGGAGACTTCAAGATGGTCACTCTCAAGTTCCCCTGGTCGACAAAGGACAGACTCTCATGGTAGATGTCCGGTGTAACATGGTCATTATTGATGGTTTTAGTGGCCATTCTGACAGAAACCAACTGATGGACTATGTTAAGGCACTGAACCCTACCCCTAGAAAGATTATTTGTCATCATGGAGACCCACAAACATGTAACGCGTTCAGAAAGGGACTTAGAGAGAAGTTCAAAGTACAGACATACGCTCCTGACAATCTAGAAACATTAAGACTAGTCTGAATCTACAGTATGGGTGTGTCATAACCGAAGTCTCCAGCACTGATCTCGTTCTTTTCAATTTCTTCTTCATCTTCTATCCATTCGTAACTCTCTTCCACTATGGTCGAATGCGACTTGCTACTAGATAACGCCAATGAAATTGTGAATGGAATTAACAATAGGAAAATCCATGAGTTAGATCCAACCTCTCCAGATGTATAAACAGACAACAATGACGTAAGAATCAAGACTATTGTTGCTAACCAACCAACCTTCCGCCTAACACTGTCCACAGTGTCCTGATAAGGTGGCTACTAATCAGTCAAACTCTTGAACCCAGAATTTCAGGCAACTTCATGCAGGAGCGTTGGGCAATGGTCAGATGCGAATGTGGGAGATATTTTGGGTCTAGTCTAAAAAAAATAATCAATTGCCCCAGATGCAATTCAAATAAAAATCATAAAATTATGAAAAAGTTCTCTTCATCGGAATCATTGAGGGATGAAATATCTAAGGCAAACACCCCATTAGAAATCGAAAATGAAATCACATCAAGACTAGAAACATATGAGAAATCCACTCGCGACACTGGATCAATTGGAAAGGAATTAATTGGAATAATACTAGCTTCATCAACTTCCGATGAAAACATTATTTCCATCGATTCCATCTCTAAGTCTATCAAGGAGCTATCTATAACCAAAATCACCGCTGAAGACATAATTGAGATACTTGAAGCATCCTCTTTGGTTCTAAGAAACTCTAATGGGACGTGGACCGTTTTTCAGTAACGTTCATTCAAGAGATGCTCTGGGGGTAGACAAGGGCCCGTGGGTTAGTCTGGTCTATGCTAGATGCTTTGGGAGCATTTGACCCTGGTTCAAATCCAGGCGGGCCCACCACTAAATTAATCTCTTAAGTGCCTCAATATCAAAGATCGAAACTGCTATGTCGATAGCTTCAGGAATTCTAAACCACCGTGCCTCCTCAATTTCATCATCTTTAGGTATAATCTCACTCTCATCAAAGTCTCCATGACATCTGTATGTGAACGATATCCAGTTGATACCATCCTCATTGAAAATTTCCTCTCGTATGAATGCCTCCTCACCTGCACCATGGGGCTCCCCATTCTCTCCCTTTGGATCGTCTATCACTATCGAAATCCCCAACTCCTCCATGGCCTCTCTAACAGCCGCCTCACGCGGGTGCTCGCCATAATCGACGAATCCGCCCGGAAGTGTCCAACAGCCAGAAAAAAATCCCCTAGAAACCTTCGCCAAAAGAACCTGGTCTTGACTGTTCAAAATCATCACCTTGCTGACAACTCTGTGTATGGTTCTGTAAACAGATTCCCTCGCGACTGGATCAACCGCATTATCACTGATTACAGAATCTTTCCATGCCCACTCTCCAGGCCAGTCTATCAGGGGCTTGCCATGAACGACAGTGTGGTATTCCTGCCCAAGTCTGAATTTATTTGTCCTAACCTCCTCCCAAACAATTCCAAAATCTGTCAATTCTTCCTCGGTTGGTAGTCGTATAACCTCGGTTTCACCTTTTAGATTGGCTCTACCGGACTGAGGAATCGCAGGTCCAGTTCCATCACCATATACAAGAAGTAATTTACCATCAGACTCGAGGTAGATATGCTTCGTCATTCATACACCTTACTATCAATTCAAAAGCCCTGCAACAGCTTCTCTTTCTTCCATAAGGACAGTCACATTTTCATCAATCTTTGACTGGGCAAACGAGTCAATTGGAAGATCTAGGACAACCTCAATTTGACCATTTTCACATCTACATGGGAAGCTGAAAACCAGCCCCTCCGGAACTCCATACCAGCCTTCAGAAGGCAAGGCCATGGAAACAATCCTTCCATTGGACCCCTGCCACCAGTCACGCATGTGGTCGATAGCGGCTGAAGCAGCCGAGGCAGCTGAAGAGGCACCTCTAGCGACAATTACGGCTTTACCCCGCGTAGCTACAGTGTCCAAAAACTCGCCTTTCAACCAGTCTGAATCAAAAACGTCTGTAGCCCTCCTACCGTCTACTGTTGCAAATCTCGGATCTGGATACATCGTATTGGCATGATTACCCCAGATGAATACATCATGTATTTTGGATGCTGGCATGCCTGAACGTTCCGCCATCTGGCCGACGGCACGGTTCTGATCAAGCCTCGTCATTGCAGTAATTTGTCTCGATGGTATGCTTGGGGAATTTACATTGGCAATAAGTGCATTCGTATTGCAAGGATTGCCTACTGTTATCACCTTAACATCCTTTGATGCAACGTCGTCAATTGCTTTCCCCTGACCGACGAATATCGGACCATTAGCAGCTACCAAATCTGATCTATCCATGTCTTTAGTTCTAGGTCTTGACCCAACTAGGAAAATAGCATCGGCACCTTGGAATGCAACATTGGCATCATCAGTGCAAATTATATCGAGAACCAATGGGAATGCAGAGTCCCTTAATTCCATTCTCACGCCTTCTAACCTTTGCATCCCAGGGGGTATCTCCAGTAGCTGGAGAATAACTGGTTGCCGCTTTCCGAAACAATCCCCGCTCGCAATTCTCCACAGTAGGGCGTATCCAATATTTCCCGCTGCTCCGGTTACAGCAACTCGGATCGCCTTAATCCCATCACTTTTACTCGTTAACCCTTCGGCGTTTTCTCCCAAATCTCCGGACACAATCTCTCCTCATGTAGGCGAGCAAGATTAGGGTATTAGCACTTTGTGAAGTAGGTACAAACATCATTCTCAGCATATCCTCCAATCACATTGAGAATATTGAGCCGACGGCTTCAATAAGCGCCTACATCTCGGAGGTTCAAAATTGGTCTTGGGACTGCAGAGGGATAAGATGAAACTCGGTATTCTCAAGGAGCCAGAAGGAGAAATGAGAGTACCAATTGTACCTAATTCAATACCCAAACTACTCAAGTCTGGACTTGAGGTGTTTGTCGAGAATGGGGCTGGTGACCTCGCAAATCATTCGGATGGAGAGTATGAGAGTAAGGGGGCAACGATGGCCACTAGGGAGGACGTTCTCGGATGTGAAGCGCTGATATCCATAAATCCACCTAGTTTAGATGACGTCACAGAGGGGTGTATTTTGATGTGTGTAGCCGATCCATTCAGAAATCCAGATATTGTGAATAAGGCAATCTCACGTGGAGTTACCCTAATCAGTATGGACATGATTCCTAGGAGGCTATCGAGGGCACAATCTATGGATGTTAACTCCAGTCAAGACAACCTCTCTGGTTACAAAGCCGTTTTGCTAGGGGCTTCACATGTTCCCAAAGGAATTCCAATGATGACAACTAGTGCTGGGACAGTTAAACCAGCAAAGTTTGTAATCATGGGGAGTGGAGTAGCCGGATTGCAGGCAATCGCAACTGCAAAGAGAATGGGTGCAGTCGTTTATGCATCCGACGTCAGAAAGTCTGCCGCAGAACAAATTGAATCCGTCGGTGGGAGATTCATCGAGGTAGAGGGTATGGACGATTTCGAGGATGAATCAGGTTATGCTAAGCCACTTACGCCAGAGTTTATCCAGAAGGTTAACCATACGGTATGTAAGGTAGCAAGCGATGCGGACGTAATCATAACCACGGCTAGGATATTTGGAAGGCCAGCACCTATTACTATTCCCAAAAGCGCTGTTGAAGAATTCAAAACCGGGGCAGTAATCGTAGACATGAATGCTGACGTTGGTGGAAACTGTGAGTTGACCTCCCCCGGGGAGATAATTAACAGCCACGGAGTAAAAATAATCGGAATAGAAAATTTAGCAGGTACTATACCCTCGACCGCCAGTATGCTATATTCCAATAATCTTACCAACTTTGTGATATCATTAATAAAAGACGGCAATATCTCTTTGGATCTTAAGGACGATATTTTAGTTGGGCCATCAAAAGAATCAGATTTCTACGTCGATGGAATGGGAGGAGTTCTGATTTGCATGAATGGGGAGCTTCATAGCAATCAAACTAGACTTGGGGGTATTTTGTAATGTCCCTGACTCTGACGGCACTAATTGGTAGCATCACCGTTTTCGTACTGGCGATTTTCCTAGGTTTTGAACTAATCAGCAAAGTACCGCCAACGCTCCACACCCCTCTAATGTCTGGTGCCAATGCAATATCCGGCATTACTATAGTGGGCGCATTAATCCTCTCTAATGCTACATTTGATGGCACGGAAACCTCCTTTGCGGCAATATTAGCATTCCTAGCCCTTATCATGGCCACGATAAATGTCGTCGGAGGATTTATGGTTACAAATAGAATGTTGGAAATGATTGCAGGCAAGAAAAGAAAGGGGGGTAACTAATTGGTTGACCCCGTTGTTTGGGATGTCGGATACTTGCTTTCCGCCTCGATGTTCATTGTCGGTATCAAGAGGCTGTCAAGTCCTAGGACAGCTCCTTCGGGCAATAGGCTTGGTGCCCAAGGAATGTTACTGGCAGTTATTATTACACTACTAAAAATGCAATCCGAAGGTATTATCGGATGGGAGTTGATTGTTGCTGGATTGGCTATCGGCTCAGTAATTGGCTACATCATGGCTACCCGTGTAGAGATGACAGGAATGCCAGAGCTTGTGGCTCTGTTCAATGGTTTTGGTGGGGCTGCGTCAGCTCTGGTAGGTCTTTCTGAGGCATTAAAGAGAATCTCCGATGGAGTTCCGGATCCCGGAGTTGAACTCTATGCAACATGGACCGCAATCGGCCTATCAGCATTAGTAGGTTGGATTACCCTATCTGGAAGCTTAATGGCAATGATGAAACTCAAAGGGGGATTCTACGTACCATTTTCTAAGAAAGACGATAGGGGAAGAAGCAGATGGATTTCGTTTCCAACGTGGGGACCACCATGGCTAAATTGGGTCAAGGCTTCTTTGCTCCTTGCATCATTAGCCCTGATAATACTGACAATTCAGAATCCCGAAGATAAAACGTATGTTTACTCTCTTGTTGCTACTTCGACTCTTCTGGGGGTACTTTTCGTTCTCCCGATTGGGGGGGCAGATATGCCAGTCGTAGTAAGCCTCCTCAACTCGCTTTCTGGGATTGCAGCCGCCTTCACAGGGTTCGTGATTGGCAACAATGTCTTGATAATTGCTGGCTCAATGGTAGGCGCCGCGGGTTTGATCTTGACATTCATAATGTGCAAAGCAATGAATAGGGAGCTATTCGATGTCCTCTTCAAGGCATTCGGGGGATCAGGCGAGAAAGATCAGCTTACCAGAACTAAAGTCGGAAGTGATCCGGAAGAAGTTGCAATGGTCTTGGATGGAGCTCAAAAAGTAATTGTAGTTCCAGGATACGGAATGGCTGTTAGCCAAAGTCAGCACGCAGTCAAGGAATTCGCGGACCTTATGGAATCATTCGATTGCGAGGTCCTGTATGCCATCCATCCAGTTGCTGGGAGGATGCCGGGCCACATGAACGTACTATTGGCAGAAGCCAACGTACCTTATGAGAAATTAATTGAGATGGACGATATTAATTCCGAATTCCCTGAATGCGACGTTGCACTGGTGATTGGCGCAAATGATACCACTAACCCTGCCGCTAGGACTAATGAGGGACCACTAGCGGGAATGCCAATTCTAGACGTCGACAAATCCTCGGTAGTAGTGATAATCAAGAGAAGCCTTTCTGTAGGTTATGCAGGTGTTGACAACGACCTCTTTTACATGGACAAAACAATGATGTTATTCGGAGACGGTAAAAAGATGATGAATGAACTGAACTCCGCGATTAAGGAGCTTTAAACCAAGGTGATGGACATGTCTCCAAGCAAGCGTTATTTGTCTTCAGCCTCCGAGTATCAATTGAGAGGTGGTAAAATGACTGGGCTCAAGAGACTGCTAGTTGTTGCACTCACACTATCTATTCTCTCAATCCCTGCTGTGGGAATGAGCTCTGGCCCGGGTTATGAAAATGCAGACGGAGATCCCACTGTGAAATATGGCTGTAATTGCCACAACAATGGCGCCGCCTCCACAAGAGCAGTAGTGATGGTTACTGGCGTCCCGGTTATGTATGAATTGGGGGCTTCATATGAAATGACAATTAAGGTTGCAGACTCGCTCACATTATCGGGAGGAAATGGGAACACACAAGGTGGATTTTTGATGACCTCAGATGGTGTAGGAATCTTCTCATGGCCAGATGATGAGGAAATTCGTGCTGCGGAAGATGCACCCCTTGACATATCACACTCGGACACCGACTCTGACGGCATATGGGAGATAACTTGGACAGCTCCAACAGAAGACTTAGGCTCGGTCCATTTTTGGGTTGCTGGCAACTCTGTCAATGGGGACGGAGCTCCAGGGGATGAAGACTGGTGGAATATCCTAACTTTTACTGTAAACGCACCGGGAACAATAGAGTCCAGTGAATCCGGGGCCACCCTTGAAACTAGAACAGTTTCAGTCGGGGACTACGAAACCCTATTCGTTGTCGAAGAATCAGATGCTCAAAGAGAAGCTGAAAGACAGGAGGCACTGTCACAGAGAGTTTTCACTCAAGGAAATCTATTTTTCTGGACCAGTCTAACCGCGCTTCTTATCGGAGCGTTACTTCAAAGGGAGATTTTAGAGAGAAGGTATGATGATGGCCCTGAATTCCTTGCCATGGAGTTGGCATACCCTCAAGCAATTAGAAGGGGCTTGATGGGCATAGGCTCTTTCTGGCTGGCTATCAGGTGGGCCTCCTCCGACACTCCGATATATTTCCCTCCCCCTGCGGTCGTCAAAGAGGGGACAAAGGTGACCGATCTGACAGACTTCCTAATCGGATCTGCTTTCCTAGCCAGCGCACTTTTCGCCTATGGGGTGTATAGGACAATATTAGCCGCTAGAAAGGACCCAAATGTCAAGGATCGGCTGTAGATGTCAGAACAAATGATTAATCTCGAACCCAAACCTTTGGAAAATCACTTACAAGAACTGTACTCACTTGTAAAAAATACAATATTATTTGCTTCAATATCGGCAATAGGATGGTCTGTAGTTGCCCCTCAATTATTGACAGAATGGGCCAATCTATTCAATAATAACGTTAACATAAACCAATTGTCCATCTACTCCCCATTCAATTGGTTAGAAGTCAAATGGTCCTTTTCCATAATGATGGGTATAATCACATCATTCCCCCTCTTCTCAGCAATGCTATACAGGTTCTCTAAACCTGGCCTATACCCAAACGAGCTTTTCCCGGTTAAATTTATACTAATTGCAAATTCATTACTTTTGCCCCTTTCAATATTCCTAATTTGGGTGTGGGGAGTGCCTACTATGGTAAAATATGCAAATGGACTATCTCAATTAGAAAATATTAGTGCGAGATATGACCTCTTTGAAATCGTCAATTTTTCTCTAGGATTAACATTTATGGCCATTATCTCATTTATCCTAATGACATCTCTCATTTTATCCAGAATTATTGGTGATTTAGGCGGGGTGAATAGCTGGCTGAGGCCAAGGATTATCATAATCTCATTCGGCCTTCTCATTCTCACAATGCCATCAGTATTTGAAGGTCTGAGGATTCCTTTGTCCTTTGTAATAATTTACGTCTCTGATTTTATTGCGAGATCTATTCCTCTTGCTAAAAATATGGCCAATATCATTCAAGATGACACTGCATTGAAAGGTCACGCATAGCAGCGACCTTTGTGAGATCATTCAAAGTGGTCATTGCCACACTCATACTATTTGGGGGAATATGGGTCAATCTAAATCCTGATTTAGTAAACACGACTTACAATTTCGACGACTCGGACGAAAATCCAAATCTAGTGGGCCTTCAAGAGTATGAACACTGGCTAGTAATAAGAGTGGCATTTCCCTCTATGCCACACTCTCTTTCGGAAACAGAATCTCTGTTATTGGGCCCTGGTTCTGCTCAGGAATATATTTCTCAACTATCAGGAGGTGTTTCAAATTTAGAAGTTACAATTTCTGATGAAGTGTGGATCTCTGATTTTGAAGAGTCCTACTGGGGAGCTGATTCCCAAACCGAGCGTGACGTAGGAAATGGGGGAAACGGAGTAGATAAATTGGTTGAAGAATCTGCATTGGACTTACTTAGCGGTATGGACCTATCTCAGTGGGACATCAATGGTGATGGTGTCATTGATAGGCTCCTAGTCTTACATTCGGGAAATGCACAGGAGTCCGGGGGCCCATCCAATTCAATTTGGAGCCATTTCTCAAATCTCATGAATCCAGTAAGTGTAGGTAAATGGGAGATTCAGCACTATACAATTTCATCAATGGAATCTGGGCTTGGCACGCTTGTTCATGAAATGTTGCATCAGATGGGTGCCTATGACTTGTACGATGTCCACTCAGATCTTCCTTCGAGTACATGGAATGGCCTTGGAGACTGGGACATCATGGCTAGTGGTAACTGGAATGGAAACTCAATGTCACCTGCTATGCCAGGTGCTGCGACCCTGATTACCATTGGTGGACTCGGAATCGTTGAAATTGAAACTTCTTCAACACAAGATATTCATTTATATCCAATGTCCTCTGAGGGTAACAATACTCGTGTTGCTTACATACAAACCGCCCCAGATGAAGCAGTTTTGGTAACATACCGGGCCGATTTAGGATTCGACTCTGAGCTACCCGGCTCTGGAATTATTGTAGAATACCTCGACAAAAATAATGGCAATGTAGATGAAAATACTGTGAATAAGGATCCAAAAAATCCATGGGTTAAGATCTTGGAGGCTGATGGTGACCAGGCCTTAGTCAGGAATCGTGACAGTGGAAGCCCGGGAGATGCGTTTCAGTCAGGAGACTCATTTGGTAATGAAGGATTCAAAATTAGGGACAATAGAGGAAGATTAGTTCCTTGGCAAATTGAAGTTCAGAGCATAGAATCTGATGAGGCAAAATTAAGATTTTCAACGATTGAAAATTACACTGACAGAATACTTACACCGAGGTCTCCTATTCAGTTAATCGATGGAGAGAATGCTTATGCCAGTGTGTTTAGTGAGAACCCGTGTACCCTACTAGTAAACATCAGTATCGATCTAACGACACCTCAAGCTAGAGAGGTGGAAATACCATCTGGAGAAACTATAATTCCAATAATTAGAGGCGCTGATTCATCTGATGATTTAGGTGTAATAACTGGAAAGATAGGTTGTAAAAATAAGAGTCCAGAGGACATCAGAATAGAATGGCAGAAGATCGGTCATAGGATTCTCACCAAAGAAACATTACATGTTATTCCATGGAATCAAGAATCAACCATTCAAATACCGATTAACACTAATGGCTATGGAGAAAGAAGCTATGATATAGCGATTGAGGGAGCAGTTGATAGAATCGCGTCCTCATCAACTCAAGGAGCTTTTAATCCGGGGGATGAAATTCTACTAAAAATCGAGCCAAATGGATTGCTGACTCCCGGCATGTATGCAAGGGGGGAAATCGTGCTTCAGGATGAGTTTTCCGTGGAGCAAAGAATAGAGATTACTTTAGTTGCAGAATCTCCATTCACTGGAGATGGCCTGTTGGGATGGATTTCACAACCATCTAATGGAATTCTGGTAATTTCAATTCTTCTGGCATTTAGCATACTAACGGGTAAAAACAGAGATATTACCTAGTATTGCTCCACCGAGAATCCGCAGGAGGACGAGAGATTTTTAGAAAATCCCAATCACCAAAACCGATATTTACAGGACAAATCCAATGTTTGTTTACGCCTGATGCAAGTCTAGAAGTTAAGCATGCCTTAGCCCATACTCCCACTGTTTTTTGTTCATCCTCTGGGTCATTAATCAGCCATGGCGCGTGATCCTCCCCTACTGATCCTGAGTAACATCTCCAAGTAGTCCCGAATTTGAAACCAGACCGTGTATTTAGTCCTCTCTTCAGTAAATTAAGTAACAAACTTGCTGTCGTCGTCATCCCTAACTCTGAGTTTTTTTGGCCAGCGGAGTAACTCTCAATTTCAAAACCCCCCGGTGAGTCTGCAAAAAATTGTACTAATTCCCTTTCAACCCAATCCAGCTGACGACCACCATGCGTAGGTACACCGATAGCCTCGACCGGCCAATCAGATACTGTTGCGAAAAAAGCACCTCCTGTGATCGTTTCAGAATATTCGTAATTGGAAATTTTCAAGAAGTCTTCTCTAGTTGGGGGCTTGAGACTTCCAATTGGATCCGAGGTTGAAAGATGGTATGTCACAACGGACAATTCCTCGTCAACCACTAATGCCTCTGCAATCCTCCCAAAACTCTCTACTTCAGTCACCCAATCAAATAAATCGTTATGGTCAAATTCTTCTTCAGCTGTATACCACCTAATCTCAGAAGCAGGCAGATCCCTAGACGGATGCTTATCAGAATTCCACCTCAGACCCCACGATTTTTCACTATGGCCTATTCCCAATGAATCTAGGCTCCTACTTAGAACAATTTTGTTTCCTGGTGTTCTCAAAGCTTCCATGACAGCGTACTCCATAATCAGCTTGGAGTCAGTATCCAAAGCTGTCTTGATAAAATCAATACTCGGTGGCTCAATATTTCTGTGGTTAATACAGAATAACATCTCCACCGATGTGAGACTAATTCCCCCTCCTTCCATGATTGTGCCTAATGCAGACTTATGCCATAACCTATCAGCCGACTTTCCTTCATAATACCAAGTCCCGTTATCGCCCTCCATAACCAACCCTAAAGGCTCTAGAATTTCATCTCCTCGGTCCAGAAATATCATTTCCCTCCACCCACTCGTACTACTGTGTCAGAATACAACGAAGCAGACTCGCTACGGTCACTAATTAGATTACTACAGGAAGTAGAGGGCACTAGAGTGACCCTGATTGGCGATGTAATGCTTGATAGGTATCATCATGGTTACTCTAATAATCTCAACTCAACTGCCCCTGTTCCGGTCTTGAGGGTGACAAATTCCGAGGAGTCTCCCGGGGCCGCGGCACACATCGCAAGGGGCTTATTTTCAATGGGCCTCAGTGTCGATTTCTATAGTTCCGTAGGGGATGATGATGAGGGAGATGAAATAATCAATACACTCTCTTCTGAGGGTATCCAAACAGACGGAATAATCCGAGTCCCCGATAGAAAAACCCTTACAAAAATTAGATTTTATGGAAGTAGAGAGAATTTGCTAGACCAAAGCCAAGTTCTCCTCCAAGCAGATAGGGGGCCACTCGAAGATCTTGATCCATCAATTAGTGAGAGCCTCACTAATTCCGCCCTGAGCTCCCTATCTTCAAGCCAAGCTCTGGTTATTTCAGATTATGACAAAGGTGTGATTTCTGAATCAGGATCACATAACCTAATTGAATCGGCAAAAAAATTAGGCATTCCCTGCATAGTTGATCCAAAACTTACCGGATTATCAAGGAGCACCGGAGCTGACATAGTAGTTTTTGGTATGAGAGGTTTGGAGCTGCAAAAAAGGAGACTCATGACTGACTCCTTGGATGAGGCCGCCTCCCATCTAATCGAGACCTATTCCTGGGGTGCCCTACTAGTTCTTGGGGGTGTTAACGGCGTTACATTACATTCATCGGATGGAACAAAGGTATTTTTCCCCTGCAGGGCAGATGCACCAAGGCAACAAATAGGGCTAAACGATGCAGCGGCCACAGCTCTTGCCGCGGCATTAGGAAACGGACTGAATTTCGTCGAAGCGGCCGCATTATCAGCCGCCGCCTGTGAATGTGTACTTTCTGCAAAAGCAAGTCAAGAATTTGTGGATAGCGATACATTACAACTCTGGCTGGAAGAGCTTTCATGGAAATTACGTATTTCAGATAGATAATCAATATAACCAGAAGTTCAAAACAAATAGCAATACGCCAAGTCCGATGAAGAGGGTAATTGCATTGACATTCTTGTCTATGCTATTTCTAAATTTCCAATCCCCTATGGATTCACTAGAAGGTCCCGAACAAGTATATTTCTCGGATATATCAGATCCACCAATAATTGGCTTCGACGAATATAATGGCATATTTATTGATGCCAACTCCACATTATCCGGATTTATAGTTTCAAGTGTTCATCCCGATTCCACAGAGTGGTTCGTTTCTTACCTTTCTTTGTCTGGAGAATTGTCTGCTATCACAGTACCATTACCATTGTACACAGAAGAAATTTCTTCAAATCAAGATGACGGCCTCTCTAGGTGGTCCTGGAACGTTTCCAATCTCTTCGATGCTCCAATTACAGGAACCGATGAAATCAATCATTGTACCTGCTACTTGACGATAACTGTGACTTCTGGGATTCACCAATCTACCAAATCTTTAGCAGTTTTTCTCGGAGAATCCGATAGTCCCGGTATAACACTGGATAGTGAGACAGAACGCCTATCTGCAACCTTTGATACTTCTGGATGGGTTTCATCCCCTACAGGTGCACCAGTATCATCATCAATTACAATTTCCAAAGAACTCTCTTCAACCGATCGATGTTCTACCGCACCGGGCGATTCCCTCCATAATACCTATACAAATATCACAATAACTGATTATTTATCCTTGGAAGGGTATTTCTCCGCGTCTATCGATATATCGAGTTTAGACGACGGATGGTATTCCGTGTGGTATTCATTAAACTCTACAAACTTAGATGAGGTAGACAAGAATTACTGCGTAAGGGCACTTGTGGATAATTCCAATCCTGTAGCTTCTATTGAAGGCCCCGAGAAGGCCCAGGAAGGCGACGGAGATCTCATTTTTGACGCCGGGAATTCGTATGATCCATTCTGGGGCAAAGATGGCTTAAACTACATATGGTCCCTAACCAAGATTGAGCCGACAGGCAATTACATAGTCTATAATTCCGAGGGGGGAGACTCAAGTTTTTTTGTGGTAGATGACTCAGTTTCTGGAGATTACTCATTGTCGCTATTAGTTGTTGATGGTCAAGGGATGATAGATCAGGATGATTATGAATTTTCCATTATCAACCAACCACCTTTGGCCAAGCTTTCGATCTCTGGAGAATCTCTTTCTGATGGCGATAAAATACAATTATCGGACTTGTCAGAGTGGGACTTAGACGCCACACAATCACTAGACACCACCAATGATGCCGAAGGACTAAGATGCGTTTGGAAAATTAACTATAGGACAATTTACGAGGGTTGTGAAAGAACCTTACAATGGCCTGAAGATGATGATAACGACACAATCCTGCTTACACTTGATGTGATTGATGACGATGATGAATACTCCTCAATAACGGTAGAGTTATCCCGTGCCAATGACGAGAATTTAATACCTCTTCCTATAATCGTACTCATACTTTCCACGCTATTTTTTATCAGCTCACTTATTTATTCAAGAAGGAGAAACGATGACATGGAAATTCCGAAATGGAATGATTCATAATTATGAAAAATACCCTCACCACTAAGTAGTTGTATGATAGGTGACAAACATGAAAGGTACAGTTTTTGG
>Ga0160422_10000092_pt1 | contig 47402 bp, 34 predicted proteins | sample Fk160mmetaG_FD_108192 | JGI IMG/M metagenome (GOLD analysis project Ga0160422, IMG submission 108192) | Marine microbial communities from the Central Pacific Ocean - Fk160115 60m metaG | ecosystem: Environmental > Aquatic > Marine > Oceanic > Photic zone | place: The Central Pacific Ocean... | reverse complement strand
AGGCGTTTCAGGCATAGCAACCTGAGGAGTTTCAGGCGTAATAGGCGTTTCAGGCATAGCAACCTGAGGAGTTTCAGGCGTAATAGGCGTTTCCGGCATAGCAACCTGAGGAGTTTCAGGCGTAACAGGCGTTTCAGGCATAGCAACCTGAGGAGTTTCAGGCGTAATAGGCGTTTCAGGCATAGCAACCTGAGGAGTTTCGGGTGTAATAGGGGTTTCATGGACAAAAAGAGGAGTTTCGGGACTAACTGGAAGAGCTGTTTCCGAATCCATTGGACTTTCTACAAATTGTGTTTGCATAGGATTAACATTGGATTCTTCTTGTAATACATCCATATTTGTTGATACAGTATCATTATTGTCATATTTAATAGGAGTTTGATTATTTGTAAAAGGCGTAAAAGGTACATTATTATTTTCATTAAAAGAGGATTCATCTAATATATTTTGTCGAGCAGATTGTTCATCTATATTATTCATTTGATTTCTGGTTAAAACACCGTGTTGAGTTTCATACATTTTTTCAAATAAAATCAATGATTCAATAAATAATCTTTCACAATTCATGTAAATTTGATTTATTATTTTTTTTGTTTCTTCTTGATACTCTAATAATAAGTCTATATTTAACATCGGCGAAATCATAAATGTTCCATCTTCACTATTTTCTATAAATATTTGTTTTAAAACATATAATAATTTTTTTTTATAAGCGCTTGTAATGCTTTGGATTTTATTGATATTTTCCATATATTTTTGAAATAAAACATCATTTTTGGAAACCAATAAATCTTCTTTAAAATCTCCATTTATACATCTTTTTAAATTATGAAAATCTAACATTTCTATATCTCCAAATGAACGAATATGTTCAGGTTTGTCTTTTTTTCCTGTAAATATTTGATAAAATAAAAGTAAATCTTCTTCATATTTTTCCTCCATACTTGCGGAACGACTATTCCATTTATTTAATTCATAATCATATACATCATAATAGAGAGAATCTAATTCTTTGATACCAATTTCATTTAGTAAAGATAAATCGGAATATCTAGATGAAGTTTCGCAAAATTTTTCACCTGGATTTATAACAACAAACTGTCCATTTTCATTTGAATTTTCACTCATTTTATTTTTTAAAATAGCCAATCTTTTTTTAACAAATCCAATCGGATTATCCAATTGATTTATTTTTAATTTTTTTGTATTTTTATCTAATTTATTGGAATAAGAATCAAAATCCTTTAAAAAGAAATATTGTTTTATTCCATTTTCGTCTTCATATACATATTGTGGATCAATGATCGCAGTAATACCGCTAAATAATGTCATAATTTTAACATAAAATTTGGATATTAACAATAAAGCCTTTTGTTTTTTCTTTTCATTTTGAAAAGTAATTTCTCTTAATTTATTTTCATTTGTATAATGAATCATATGATTGTTATTATTTGTATTATTTCCATTTAATACTCGTTCTTTTAATAAACTTATATCAATACTGCTCAATTTATTCTTTAAAATATAAGATGTTAAAATTATCATATTGTCATAATATTCTTTATCGGTGAATCTTAACATATCTAAATTACTTTGTTGTAAAATATAATTAGATGCTATTTTATCAATATATTCAATTAATGTTGTTGTATCATTTTCATTTGGACTATTATTTCTACGATTTGATACAATATTTCCCATATATATATGAAGAATATTTTTGAAAAAAAAATTGAAAATAAATCTATTTAGTTTAATTGTATAAAGGATTATAGTAAATCATTTATAATGGATACTGAAAGTAAAAATGCAACAAAAAAACTTAAAAAGAAGAGGACACCTCAACAATTAGAAGAAGCTTGGAAATTATTAGAAGAAGAAACACAAAACGGTAAATCAGATATTTATTGTATATATGAAAAAAATAATATTTTAGAAACAAATCAATGCGAACTTTGTGATGAACGATTGTATAAAGGAGAAAATGGATTTTGGTATTGTAGTAATTTAAAATGTGGAAAACTCTATAAAGATATTATAGATTTTGGAGCAGAATGGAGATACTACGGAGCAGATGATAATAATACAAATAATGATCCTACAAGATGCGGTATGCCAATTAATCCGTTATTGGTTGAATCTTCGTTTGGATGTAAAGTGATGTGTGGGCGTTCATCTAGTTATGAAATGCGTAAAATAAAACGATACACAGAATGGCAAAGTATGCCCTATAAAGAAAAGTCAAAATATGATGATTTTCAAATGATTACATTAATTGCTAAAAATTCAAATATACCTAAAATTATTATAGACGATGCAATACGATATTATGATAAAATTTCAGAAGCAAAAACATTTAGAGGTTTGAATCGTGATGGTATTCTAGCAGCATCTATTTATATTTCATTTAGTATCAATAAAAATCCAAGAACTCCGAGAGAAATCGCAACCATATTTCAGCTGGATAATACAAGTGCAACAAAAGGTTGTAAAAATGCGATTAATATTTTAAATGATATTGAAATTGATAATGATGATGAAAGCACAACCGTTCTTACAAAAACTACTCCTTCATCTTTCATAGAACGATTTTGTAGTAAACTAAATATAAATAATGAATTAACAAAACTGTGTTTATTTGTTGCGAAATTAGTCGAAACGAACAATTATATACCTGAAAATACACCAAATTCAATTGCGGCTGGTATTATTTATTATATTTCAATACATTGTAATTTAAATCTTACAAAAAAACAAATACATATGGTTAGCACTATAAGTGAAGTAACGATCAATAAATGTAGTAAAAAAATAGAAATATATCACGACCGACTTTTACCTAAATCGATTATTTCTAAATATAGTTAAAAATTTGTATATACAAAAATATGTTATATTTTTATATATAAAAAGTATTAAATAGTCACAGTGGGATCAACATCATTTAAGTACCATTTCATTGCTAAATAAGGTGGTTGAGTTTCTGTCATTTCAGTTTCAACCATTTTAAGATTTGGTCCGTTATACATAATGTCTTGAATCAAGTTATTTCCAATTGCGTAATCAAAATACCGAAGCGATGATATATAGCCATCAACACCATAATAATTCGATCCGGTATATATATCTCCATAATTTTGTTTTATAACAAGATCATATTGTTTACGTTTTGTTAAAGTTCCATTAATATAAATATCTACAACACGACCATGGACACGAATAATTACATTAATCCATTTTTTCATTGGAATATTATTAATAGATATAATATCATATGGTTTTAATGTGTTACTATTTGTATCAAGTTTTTCAAAAAAGGAAACAACTACGGATAAGCAATTTGTTTTTCCTGTTTTGGTTATTGGATCATATACATATAATCCAGGAGAATTCATGACAAATTCCTTTTTTGAAGGAGATGATTCAAAACTATCAACACTTTTACCTTTACTGAAAAACAATCGTGGATTTTCGTCTGGATAATCAACGCTATTTATCATAATCCATGTACTCCATGTAAATTCCATACCTTGATTTTGATTAATTGAACGTAATATTGGTTTTGGGTCATATTGATTTGGATTTACATTGTATATTTTTTCAGTATTTGTTTGTCTCATTCCTTTAATGATAATTGGACTTTTCGCAGGAATATAAAAAAGAGTTAAAATATATACTCCTAGGCGAAAGAATAATCCAAATAGAATAAAAATAAAAATAATAAAAATAAATCGCGCAGTCATTGAATTACTTCTTTCAAATTCTTCTGTAAATCCTTGAACAGACCGTACAACATAAGAACTTTTTATAGAATTTGTTAAATTTTTAGACGCTTCTTTTACATCTTGTATTGTATTTGAACCTTTTTGTTTAATACTATTAATACCAGGTTGAACAGCATTTGTTGTTTTTCTTACATTGGTTTTAACCTGTTCCACGCCATTTTGTATTTTTTGCTCTACATTTTTTAGTTTTTCTTTTGTACGTTCATAATAATTATTATTGTTTTTAAACATTGTATTTATTTATATATTATATATAAATAAATCTAAAATAAAAAGAATTTATTTTGTTCAACTTGATCTTCATAAAATGTTAAAGCAACATTATATTTATCTAATGTGCTTGCAAAAGCATCACCAAATCCATCTTTATAAATATTCCACGCTTCATTGGGCGTGATATATGTAGGATAATAACGTACTTTTGAAACATATCCACCAAATCCTCCATTGGGTGTTATTACAATATTACCATAATTGAATGCTGTGGTATCAATTACGTTATTAAATGTTTTTGTTTTGATTAATTTACCATTAATATATGTATCAAGTGAACGATTGTTTACGGTTGTTATAATATTTACCCATTTTTGCATATTAATGTTTTCAATCTTTGCACCATTTTCTTGCATATCTACATCGGTACATGAGATATTTTGATCTACGCTATCAAGCATTATACTATTATTAACACATTCAATATTTGAATTTTCATCATACGGAATAGAATTTTCATATAATAAACCTTCTAAATCACTTGACATTGTCGATGAAGAACTACCTTGTGTATCATAAGTGTTAACTTTAATTTCTAAATCATTTTTATAATTATCTAATTCAATGGATGGTAAAATCATACTTGTACCGTTTGATGGAAGTGATCTAGTTAAAATTACTTTTTTTTCTCCATATTTATAATTCCAATCATCAATATATATCCATACACTTATTGTAAATTGACCATCGCCCTTTTTCAAAGATTCTCCTTCAATTATGTGTTCTTGTCGGGCACTTTCAGGACTTGAAATAAACTCATTATAATTACTAAATAATTTTAATTTTGAATATAAATATAATCCTAAAACAATACAAAATATAATAACAATTAATTTAGTTCTTCCGGTAACTGTATTTGAAAATACAAGATAAATGCTTAGTACTAGTAGTAATAAAAGAATAAGTTGCATTAAAAAAGACAATTTCATTTAGTTATATATAGTATGTCATAACATTTTATTTACATGGATGATTTTTTTTTCCATAAATATTTTGTATTTCATTCAAAGAAAGAGGAATTGGATAATAATGAATATTACAAATTCCACATTTTTTTAAAGGTTTGTCATTGCTTCCAAACTGAATATTATTATTACCAGGCTGAATATATGGAGAAACATTATTCTTTGTAAATACTAAATTATTATTAATAAACATATCAAGAGTTCCATAATCATAATTAATGACAAAATGATTCCATCGTTGAAACAATATGTCTTTTGTATTATAAACAACTTCTCGTTCATTACACTCTACAATATTCATTTGATTTGTAGTACATTGTAATAATTCTACAATTAACTCTTGTTTTTCATAATGGTAGTATATATATGGAGCATTTCCATAATTCAAAATAAATCCTTCATGATTTTCTGTATCCATTTTCATAATTTCGGGATCAAAATATATCCAAAATGACAATCCATAATGATAATTATAATCAGAAATATTATTTTTACGATTAATCGCATCAATTAAATTACTTGTTCCTTGATGAATATACGTTTTTGTATTTTTATTTATTTCATGAATTTTTTCCATAATTGTATTATAGGATGTATGATTTGACAAAAATTGTAAATAGATTAATTTAATTTTTTCTGGATCATTTATTTGTTTTAATTTATTTGAAAGTGTTAAATCATCATTATTGATTGCTTCTTCGATAACATTTTTTTCATATGGAGATAACAATTGAATAAATTTTTGTTCTTCTAAATTGTAGTCTAAACGATGTATTGATGGATTATATGCCGATATTAAATTACGTTGTTTAGGACGATTTTCTGGTTCTATGATAGGATTGGTTTCACATTCAAATGCGATTTCATTACTACATATATCATTATATCCGGAAATTATAGTATATGTATCAGATTCCCCTACTTCTTTGCCTAATTGTTCACATGCTATATATTGTTTAGTTGTATCTTTAATTAATTCTGAATTTACAACTATATTATTTGAATTATCCATATAATTAATACATTTGAGTTGATAATCATTGTCTTCCAATGTTGTTTTACAATATTCGTCAAATGTTATTTGATTATTAAGCGTAGAATCATCATACATTGTGAGATAGTCTGAATTAGACGTAAACAAATTGCTAAATATAGACCCATTATTATTTGAAATACATTTTTGATACATATTATGATAATTTACAACTTTTTCAACGGTTCCATCACTATTTGTACATGTAATATTATTACTACTATCGCACGATATATCCCCTAACGCGCATTGACTTAAATTTTTAATATATGTAAATTCCAAATTATTATTCGCATAGCTTTTACCATCGTAAATAACAGTATCTTCAAGAGCATTATAATTTGAAGTTATTGTTGAATTAGAATATAATGTATTTTCTTTTATATTTTCTTCCATTATTTGTGCTTGTTCTAATAACTTTTTTTGAAAGAAAGATTTATCTTCAATCATGAGTTGATTTATATTATTTTGTGTAAGAAAGACAACTTCTGAATCTAATTTACTTGGTTTTTGTAATAATTCAAATTTAGTTTGGGATATTTTGTTCCATTTTCTTAAAAGAGGAATAACATAATAAATAATTAATATACTACATATAATAATTAACATTGTTGTTGTAGAAGATGGGGCTCGTTTTATATCTTTTGTGATTTCTTCCCATCCGTCAACTAAAAGACAAGGTATAAGAAATAATATATCTTTAAATATGCCAAAATTCTTTGTTATATTCTTATTTATAGAATACAACAATGACATTATTAAAATAAATAAACAAACAACTAATGTAATTGATTTTCCTTTTGAAAAGATTAATATACGTTTTGATATATAATAACACATAATTAACACAACAAAGGAAAAGAGAAAAAAACAGATTTGTTCAAATAGTTTCATTTTATTTTGTGATAAAATAGATATGGAAGATGATTTATCACTCATTGAAGTTAATGTTAATATTAGAAGCATGAGTATGCTAATTGCAACTAAATTAATGAATATTGGAGCAATACTGAATATTTGATATGGGTTATAAAAATAAATATAAAATAAAAATCCTACATAAGCAATTAGTATGATACCTATTAAAATCTTAAAATAATTAGTATTAAATGATTTAAACATATCCAATATAAATGAAAAAAATGCGTTGAAATTATCTCTTATATTTACATATTTTAAAGCCGCTTTTTGTACAATTGGCGGTACTTCGTTTTTAGTTTGTGGCATACTTATAAAAGAATCATATTATTTTTCATTGTTTTTATGATTATAGATTTTCCATAGCTGTTTTTTGTCCATGACATTCTCTACATAGTGCTTCTAGATTATTTAATTCATTTGTTCCACCATGTTCAAGACGAATTTTATGATCTACTTCATACCAAGCAGTCAATTGATTTTTACATTTATTACATTTCCATTGTTGAAGAGATGCTACATATTTTTTTTTTGTTTCACTTACACAGCGTTTTGTTGATTTTCCAGACTTATGTAATCTTTGAATAGATTGGGTTGGAAGATTCGATGTTAATGGTGTTGAAAAAAGTGGAGTTAACATATCTTTTGAATTTTTATCCATTGGCAAAAATTGTATAAATTGATGTAACGTTTTCATATTATCATAACCAATTTTTGGCGAAGAATTAATAATCTTTAATGCTCCTAATCCAAATATAACGACAATACCTATTTTGTAGTATTTTTTAAATGAATTAAAATGCTTAAATATATTTGTTTCATAATAAATATTATAAACAACTAATCCACATATAAGGATGACCCACAAACGAATGTTCATTATATAATATAATTATATAATGAAACGATTCTCTTCACTTATTTATAAAATAATATAGAATGATTAAAAAAACAATCATGAAAAAGAATAAATAATTATGAATATTTTTTTGCTTCCATTTTTTGTACATATGTGTTTCATTTTCTAAAACATATTTTAAATGTGCGTAAAATTCTTCTTGTGATTTGTATGTTGTTTCATGGGTTAACATAAAATCTTTGTATATTAGATAACAATAATCTTGCATATGATTATTGGAGTCATAAAACGAACGTATTGGATGGTTTTGAATAATCTTATATAAAACATTTTGAAAATGTATATCAAAGAAAAAATATGGAAATGTTTGAAAAAAATCTATTATTTTTTTTTTATTAGCTTTTGTTGGTTGATAAAAATAACCAATTTGACTTAAAATGGATTCGAGCGTTTCTTGAATATAATGAACATTTAATCTCATTATAATAAAAAAATAAATTAATTAAACATAAGAAACTATTTATGTTATCATGTATAATAATCAATCATTTCAAAATAGAAAACATATATGTAATAATTGCGGTATTTATGGACATATGTTCTATAAATGTAAAAAGCCTATAATGAGTTTTGGTATTATTACTTTTCGTAAACATCCAGAAACAAATCAAATTCAATATTTGATGATACGTAGAAAAGACACGTTGGGGTTTGTTGATTTTTTAAGAGGTAAATATAACCCACATAATGATTTTCATTTAGCAAATATTATAAAAGAAATGACACAAAGCGAAATACAAAATATTTTGACAATGAATTATATAGATTTATGGAATCAGTTATGGAATAAAACAAATGAATCATATGATCGTAAAAATATGGAAAAATTTAATTATATTGTTCAACATAAAAAACATATTTTTGATAATGTATCCGGCTGGGAAGAACCGGAATGGGGATTTCCAAAAGGTCGAAGAAATGCGCGCGAAAACGATTTTGATTGTTCAATACGAGAGTTTGAAGAAGAAACTGGATATAATTCAAAAGACTTGATTATGATTAAAAATATTGGCTTTTTTGAAGAAACATTTACAGGTTCAAATATGAAATCATATCGACACAAATATTATTTATGTCAATCCAATTATGAAAAAACAATCGATGAAACAAAATATCAGAAAAGCGAAATAGGTAATTTAAAATGGTTTACGTTTGAAGAATGTTTGGCGAAAATCAGATTTTATAACTATGAAAAACGACGAATGTTATGTAAAATAAATAATATAATAAGTAATAAATAAATTATACCTAAAATATATATATTCATGAGTGTAAATGATGAAACAAAAAAAATTCGTTTAAAAGAAGAAAAAAATAGCATTGTGTTTCAAAACCCAACCATTATAAAATTAAAATACCCACATTTACAAAATGTAGATTTACAAAAAAAAATTTCCTTAAAAAAAGAATTCCAAACAACAAAATACGATGGCACAATAAAAGAATTGAAAAAAACGGATGTATCATGTAAAAAAAGAGATTTTATTTTATCACCACACCAAGAATTTTTGAAGATGTATATTAGTCGTCATACTCCATATAATGGATTGCTTTTATATCACGGAATGGGTTCAGGAAAAACATGTAGTGCTATAACCATTTGTGAAGAATATAGAAAATATAACAAATATAGTCCATTATTTAAAAAAATATTAATTATTGCTAGCCCGAATGTACAAGAAAATTTTAAATTACAACTTTTTGACAAAGACAAATTAATAAAAAAAAATGGAATATGGAATTTAGATGGGTGTGTTGGAGAATCATTACTTCAAGAAATGAAATTTTTTGATATTGAACGGTTATCAAAAGAAGATATCATTTTAAAGATGGAAAAACAAATCAAGAAACATTATGAATTTATGGGTTATATTGAGTTTGCAAATAAAATTAATAAAATCTTTTTTGCCGAAGATAAAACAAAAATGAAAAAAATGAAACAAAAGTTAAAAATAGAATTTGCCGAAAAAATGATTGTGGTAGATGAAGTACATAATATACGCACAACAGGTGAAAGTAAAAAAACAAAACAAGTATCCACCGCATTTCAACAATTGCTAAGTTATGTAAAACATTTAAAATTACTCTTTTTAAGTGGTACACCCATGTACAATGACCCAACCGAAATCGTATTTTTAATCAATTTATTATTATTAAATGACGGTCAAAGTAAGATGTCGAAAAAAGACATTTTTAATAAAGATGGAGACTTTAAAGAAGGTGGAAAAGAATATTTATTAACAAAAAGCAATGGATATATATCGTATGTTCGTGGTGAAAATCCGTATCAGTTTCCTTTCAAAATATTCCCAAATGATTATAATAGTTCATATAGTTTGCGCCAATATACTTATCCTAGATTACAATTTAACCAAAAACAAGTTGATAACCCTATTCATCATCTAGACTTACATTGTACATCTTTATCTTCATATCAAGAACAAGTATATAAAAAAAGTTTAGAATCCAAGATTAATAGTTTTAATACGGAAACAATCAAGAAGTTTAGAGAAGCAGATTCATTTAAATATACCATGTTACAAGAACCGCTGCAATCATTAACTTTTGGAATGATGGATTCTTCTGAAAAAGTATATGTTGGTAAATCAGCACTAAATCGTATTGTTTCTTTTGATAGCGAACGTCAAAAATATACCTATATTGATCCAACCCAACGCATATTTGAATTGGGTAAAATTGGACAATATAGTGCCAAAATAAAAAGTATTTTAGAACATATACAAAAAAGCGAAGGAATTGTCTTAATTTATTCACAATATTTAGATGCTGGTTTAATACCCATGGCTTTGGCCTTAGAAGAAATGGGATTTAAACGAACAAGAGCATCAAAACAAAGAGATTTATTACACGATACTTCTAAAAAACAAACTGGACATTATGCTATGATTACTGGTGATATTAAATACAGTACATCAAATAAAGAAGAGTTAAAATATATCAACACAATTCAAAATAAAAATGGTGATATGTGTAAAGTGGTTCTAATATCACAAGCAGGAAGCGAAGGGTTAGATTTTAAAAATTTACGTCAAGTTCATATCATGGAACCATGGTATAATTTAAATCGGATTGACCAAATCATCGGTAGAGCCATACGTAATTGTAGTCATAAAGATTTACCATTGAAAAAACGAAATTGTCAAATTTTTTTACACGCAAGTATTCAAGGAAATAAACAAGAAGAATGTGTTGATATGATGATGTATCGATTGGCGGAATCAAAATCCCGCAAAATAGGTGCAGTTCAAAGAGTATTAAAATCCATAAGCGTAGATTGTCTTTTGAATATAGAACAGCAAAATTTTGCCCAACTGAATCAAGAACTAGATTTGACTTTATCCACAAAAGACAAAATAAAATATAACATTAAAGATAAACCTTATTCATCACTTTGTGACTATGATATATGCGAATATAAATGTAATTCATCCATAAGTAGTTCAAATTCGATTAACAATAGTTCATTTCACGTAGATCATTTGATACGCGAAACTATTGTACGTCAAATCAAAAGATTATATCAAAAACAACATGTATTTAGAAAAAAACAGCTTATTGAATTAATATGTAATCCTCCGTATATTCTTGAAGAACATTTGAATTATGCTTTAACTTATTTATTACATAATGAAAATGAAATGATTGTGGATAAATTTATGAGAGCCGGTAATTTAATCAATATAAAAGATTTATATATTTTTAAACCAAAAGAAACAAACAATGTATTATCTTTTCAAGAACTTCAAAAACCATTTCAACAACAAAAACATTCTTTTTTTCAATATTTACAAAATAATACATCAAATGAAAATGAAAATACAACAATGAATCAAAGACCCATAAGTAAACCGGTTGACATAATATTAACACATTTAAAAGACAACTTTAAAAAAGCTCTAATAGAACATGATGTTGAATTTAATGAAAGTGAGTATAGTATTTTATTTTATAAAACATTAGAGCCATTAATGAATCATTTTAAAGATATTCAAATACAACCTTATTTAAAACAAATCGTATTAGAACATTTATTAGAAGAATTATCTATAAAACAAGAAATTCTATTAGTAACCCATTTATTTCATTCTTCATGGATAGCAAACGACTTTGAATCCGCAATTAAGATGTATTATGAATCCTTTTTAGACAAAGAAAATAATATATTATTTCTAGTTGATTTGAAAAAAAAACCCAAAAAAAAAGACAAATCATTGATTCAGCCTCATATTCGTATGTTAAAACAAAATGAAAAACAAGAATGGAAAGATTTAACAACGAGTGAAATTAAAGATATTCAATATGATAATATTGTTGATTTTTTAAGAAGAAAACATAATAGTTCAATAAGCGTAAATCATATTTATGGATTTAAAGATTTTTATGAAAAACAACATATATATGCATTAAAAACATGTACTGGTAATGGAACCGGGGCATTTCTTCATAATAAAATACCCATTAAAATAAAACAACAATTAGAATTAATTACTGAAAGTGCATTTTTTAAAGATAAAAAAGATTTGAATAAAATTCAATATTCCATCATGGCAGAATCTATTTTAAAATATTTTCAATATATTCAAAAAGACAATAAAGCTTATTATTTCAACAAGTTAGAATACGCCACTCTAAATTTAAGAGAGGAAGAATGAAACTAAAAAATTGATTTAAATATTTTATAAATAATATACAATACACTAATTATGGAAAGTAACTTAATACATCAACGTGGTCTTTATCAAAAATCATTGATTCGGCGTAAAATTCAAGTTGCCTTTCATGAAATAGAAGATAATTTAGAACAGATGTTTTTACGCCATGCACAAACATCAATTCTGAATCAATGTGAAAAAGAAGGATATATTGCGGAACATGGGTGTAAAATAATTTCATATAGTGGTGGGAAAACAACGGATTCTTTTATTCAATATGATGTATTATTTGAATGTATGATTTGTTATCCAAGTGAAGATATGGTATTTCAGTGTAAAGTACAAAGTATTACAAAAATCGGTATTAAAGGTGTATTGACACATGATGAAATAAAAAATCCAATTGTTGTATTTGCGAGTTATCTTCATAATCCTAGCATATTTAAAGGTGAAAATATTTTATCAAATAATGAAAATAGTCCATATAAAGTAGGCGATATTATTGAAATACGAGTACTAGGACATCGTTTTGAAATACATGATCCACATATTTATGTTTTGGGAGAAATCATTGATAAAAAGTAATTAAACAAAACATGGGATAAAAAGGTATATGGATAAAAATATACAATTAGAAGATTTAGTTTCGAAAATAGATAATATGGAAAAATGTCATCATATAGAAATTTTACGTATTATCAAAGAGTCATCGCCAAATGTTTGTATTTCTGAAAACAAAAATGGCTCATTTATAAATATGAATGAATTAAACTCTAATACCATAGAAGAAATTCATACATATATTCGATTAAACGATACAATTGAAGAAGATATTCAACATCATGAAACATTAAAAAATACTATTATAGAAACATTTATTTCATAAGGAATATAAACATTTCAATATACTATATTTATATATGGTAAACATTCAAGATTTTCAGAAACATTTTCCACAACAATATTACGATATGGGACGTATAAAACGAAAACCAAAAATTCAAAATAAATTATCGAATGATTTTGATAAATTATTTTTTAATTTTTTACTTATTGTAAAATATGAAATTTCAATACATTATACAAAAAAGGAAGAAATAGATATAAAATATAAAATTAGTCAACAAATGGAAAACTTTGAATATAAGAAAAAAAAAGATGTGATTCATAATTTATGTTTTGAAGAAAAAATAAATTTAAAATCTTTGGATTGTTTAGCAACATTTTTCAAAGTCAACTTGTTATATTCTCATTGTTTTGTGTATTATAAAATGTTTTATAATCCAATTAGCCTACTATATTATCACGTAAATCACAACAAAGACATGTTTTTAGTTCAAAAAGATACAATCGAAGAAAATCATTGTAATGGATATGAAATTGACAATATTCACAAACCATTGTATAGTGCAAGTCATTATAAACTAACAGATATATATAATATGATGGAAAAATTACATTTGAATCATGATAATAAAAAAAAACAAGATTGTTATGAATATATCAAAACATATATAGATGAAGTACTTATATAAATAAATAAAATTGATTTAATAAATGTATATAAATTATATATATATACATGTCTTCATCTAGAACTAAAACAATTTCAGAATTATTATCATTGTATGGTAATATTATATCAAAAACAGATTCGTTTTCACATAATACATATGAATTTGAAGTTCGTTTTAGAGAAGAAAATATAAACAAACAAACCTTTGATGATATTTTCAAAGCATTAATAAAATATGGTTTTGTCATTGAACATACAGAATATCAATTGAAAATTGCTCCCGATGAAAAGTCTAAAATCCGGGTCGAACTTGACGATATTATACAAATTCAAGAATTGTGTAAAAGTAATCATTTTCCAGAAGAAGCAAAATATACCAAAAAAACTTCACAAATGGAAGATGGACGACCCGCGTACAATGATGATTTTGGTTTTAGAACATCTATTCAACAAGAGCGTTCATTAAATATGAATGATGAATCGGTCAAAGCTATTAAAGAAAATTGGAATCATAGTTTAAAATTATATCGTTATTTGTATCGTACGTCTTTAATACATCCAGATATGCCTCATATTCGTGTAGATATGAGTGTGGTTAGAACAAATAAACAAAATCAAAGTCAAGAAAAAATACAAGGAAAAACCAGATATATTAAAAGGCCTATTTATTGTAAAACCTTTTTAGAGAGTAATGTATTGAATGAATTTCCATTTTATGAAGTAGAAATTGAATGTATTGACGCAACAAGAGAACAAATGAAAAAAGAAGAAGTGATGGAACATATTGAAACAACATTTAAAAAAACTATAAAATATATTGTTGGGGCAATTCAAAAGACACCTTTCCCTGTTTCACATTCTCAATTAAAAGACGTATTTAAAAAGTATTTAGTGGTTTTACATTCTTTAAATAAGAAACAACGAATTCATAAACCATACTTTCTTGGTCCATCTTCAATTACATTACAAAAAGAAAATCTATTGAATAATAGCGGAAAACCATATATAAAAGAAAATTATTGTGTTACAGATAAAGCAGATGGTGAACGAAAATTATTGTTTATTTTAAATAATAAACTTTACTTTATTGATACAAATCATAATGTACAATTTACAGGAGTTTCGGCAACAATGGGAAAACGATTTACGATTATTGATGGTGAATATATAACTGTTAATAAAAAAGGACAATCCATTCATCAATTTGCTGCATTTGATATATATGTTATGAATGATACAGATTGTCGTAAATATCCTTTTATTGAAGATCGTGCTGGAAAACCCGAAATCAATTCTCGTTATGCGAAATTAATCAACTATATAGATGAATTAAATCAAAACATTACAAGTGGCAATATGAAACTTTTTGTTAAAAACTTTTACTATGAAAAAAAAGATTCTAAAACAAATGAAAAAATTACTTCTATGGAAGAAGTTTGTGATTATATTTTAAAACATATTGATGGAAATACCTACGAATACAATACAGATGGTCTAATCTTTTCTTCCAAGTATGACCCTATTCCACAAGAACCTCGGAAAATAACTTGGGATAAAAGTTTTAAATGGAAACCAGCAGAGTATAATACAATTGACTTTCTTATTTCGGTTCAGAAAAATAATAAAGGAGAAAAAATATTGAAAACCAAAAATATTAATGGAACATTAGTAGAATATTATGAAATAGAATTACAGGTTGGGTTTAATGATGTAACTCATGGTCACGTTAATGCTCAAAACAAAATATTAAATTTAGATTATGATTCTTCTAAAAAGAAAACAAGTTCAAGAGATTATTATCCAAAAGCATTTCATCCAACGAATCCAAGTATTTCAAATGCCTGTGTTTGTCATTTAATGGTTTCAAAGGATAAGAATGGTTCTCTTGTTATGTTTACTACGGAAAGAGACGTCATCGAAGATGATACCATTGTTGAATTTAGTTATGATCTAACAAAAGAAGATAATTATGAAAAATGGGTTCCATTGAGAGTACGCCATGATAAAACAAATGATTATAAAAAAGGGAAACCAAATTACGGAAATGCTTATCATGTTGCTAATAATAATTGGCAAAGTATTCATAATCCAATTATACCTGAAATGTTAACAGGAAAAGTATCGGTACTTCTTTCGGAAGAAGATGATGGTGTTTATTATAATCGTACGCAATATAAAAGCGAAACAACCGCATTAAGACATTTTCATAATTTATATGTAAAAAAACGTTTGATTGAAGCAGTATCAACACCAAAAATGAATTTAATTGATCTTGCGGTTGGAAAGGCAGGTGATTTAAATAAATGGGTACAATGTAATCTTGGTGGCGTGTTAGGTATTGATATATCTAAGGACAACATTCACAATCCAATAGACGGAGCATGCGCCAGATATTTAAATTTAATGAAAAAACAAACAAAATCCTTACCTGTATCCATGTTTATACATGGAGATTCTAGGAAATCTTTAATAGATGGAGATTTTGAGGAAATAAATAATAATAATGGTGGAGAATCCAATCATATTTTGAAAACATTAATGGGGTCTACATCGGTTTCGTCTAGTAAATTATCTCCATTTCTAAAAAAATATCATGGTATATTTGGAGATAAATTTGACATATGTTCGATTCAATTTGCTCTTCATTATATGTTTGAAAGTAAAGAAACATTACATCAGTTTATCACAAATGTATCAAATTATACAAAGGTGGGAGGATATTTTATTGGTACTTGTTATGATGGAGTTACTATATATAAAAAGTTAAAAGAAAATCCTAAGTTAGAATTATGGAAAAATAGTCAAAAAATATGGCATATTAAAAGTAAATATGATGATGATACTGATGAGTTTTTAAATGGAACAGAACAATGTATTGGGTATAAAATTTCAGTATATCAAGAAAGCATAAATAAAGAATTTGATGAATATTTGGTTCATTTTGATTATTTTGTAAAAATCATGAATGATTATGGATTTGTAGTTGATACGGAACATATGGGAGGCATTGATTCATTTGAATCCTTATATAATGAAATGCAACAAAAATCAAAAGACACTTATCCTATGAGTACACAAGAAAAAGAAATTTCATTTTTGAATAAATATTTTGTATTTCGGAAACATCAAAATATTACTCGTTCTTTATATGACGTATCTAATCCTCTTAATTTTCAAATAGGAAAAGCAGTTAAATTGGATAAAACAATCATCCTTGAGAGTATATAAAGAAGATTTCGTATATTTATACATGTATATTTTAAATGATTTTTTATTTTCAATAACAGCAAATGACATTAACGTATTATATGATTCAAGTGAAAAAACAAATCATCATGTCATTAATCCTAGTTTACAAGAATATTTATTTAATATCAAAACTGAAATAGACAAATATCAAGATAAATGGGACGAATATAAGAAACTTACAAATAAATATGAATTTATCAATACATGTATTTTTATGGATAAAATAAAGCAAAATTCATGCGTATGTAGTTATAAACCAATTTCCCGTTCTTATTTTAAAATGATTGAAATTTTGAATCATTTTCGGTTTGAGTTTCCATCTAAAATTAATTCATTTCATTTAGCAGAAGGACCAGGTGGATTTATAGAAGCTTTACAAATGTTTCGTTCTAATGTGAATGACAAATATGTTGGAATGACTTTAATTGAACCTCAATCCGATATTCCAAAATGGAATAAAATTCAACAGTTTATGAAATCAAATAAAAATATTCGCATTGAATCTGGACCAAAACACGATGGGAATTTATATTTCAAACATAACCTATTATATTTAATGAAAACTCAAAAAAATAAATATGATTTTATTACCGCCGATGGTGGATTTGATTATAGCATTGACTTTAATAAACAAGAAGAATTGTCAATTAATCTTATCTTTTGTGAAATGTTATATGCTCTTGTTTTACAAAAACCAGGTGGTTCATTTGTTTTGAAAATTTTTGATATATTTTACGAAACAACTACTGAAATATTATATTTATTGTCTTATTTTTATAAACAAGTATTTGTTTACAAACCAAATACAAGCAGGGAAGCGAATTCTGAAAAATATATTATATGTAAAGGATTTATTATTGGAGAAAATTATAATTCAATAGTACAAAAATTAATTGAAAATTTTGATGATTTATCCAAACAAAAAATACATAAAATTTTTAATTTTGATTTGAATTCATATTTTTTAAGTAAAATACAAGAAATCAATGCGATTTACGGACAACAACAAGTTGAAAATATATTGAATACAATTAATTCTATCCAAGATGATAATTGTAATCATAAAGATAAATTGATAAAAATAAAACAAACAAATATTGAACGATGTATTAAATGGTGTAAAAAAAACAATCAACCTGTTTATTCTATGATTATACAACAATATGCTTATACTTGACAACATGGTGTTTTTTCATTTGTTCCTTTTATAAATTGTATATCATATCCGGTTTCATTGACATAATAAGGTTTTTTATGTATATATGTTTTTCCATACGCGTTTTTTAAACTTGAAAAATTATTCGTCATTGCGTTTTGTTTTTTTCGTAATATATAAGAAGAAGAACTAACGGAACCCTGTGTTTGAAATGAATTATTGTTTGGTTTATAAATAACTGGTATATTACATTTTGCTTTTTCATTTCTACAAGTACTGGATTTATATGAACCGTTTGTATTTTTTTCTCCAAGTGTCGTATGTTGACTATATGTTTTACATTTTGCTTTTAAATATTGAGATTTAGTTTGATAATAATTGTTGTCCAAGTTTGTTGATGCCGAACGTCGCACATTTGAAGTTCCACCTATACAACGAGATGGATTATCTACATGTACTCCCAAACAAGGCTGTGTATTTTTTGTAATATTTTCTTTCATAAATTGAGCATTTAATACATTACAACTGGGATCAGTTACGTGTACATAGGAAACTGTATTAGGTGTTTCTATTGAAGATATAGATACTTGTTTGGAAGATTTTGTTTTATAATACGGTATTAATTGTTTTCTCCATTGCTTAATTGGATTTGCTTTAAAAGGTGTGCGAGAAATATTTGATATAGAACCATCATTATTTATAAATGGTCGGGAATTTGTAGGAATAATACTATTGGTGGCAGAAGCTTTCCAAAGATTATTTCTGTATGTAAAATTCATTATATAATAATACTATATAATATAATGAAATTTTTGCTCTTTTTAATAGCAATTGTAATAATTGTTAAATGTAGTCGTGCATTTCATATTGAAGGTTTCGATGGAAACTGTATTCGTCCCTTTTATCCAAATTTTAGTAATAGTTCTTTAAATTATCCAAACTTAAAAGAATTATATATGAAAAAAAATGATATAAGTGAAGAATTAAAAGAATACGAATTAAATGATTTGAGTGCATCTATCATAATCGAAGATATTTCAGGTTTTATGAAGGATCCATTAGGACCAGATTATCCTTACTATAATCCAATATGTACATTAAGTTATATAGACTATAATTAAAAATACTCTCGAATCGTTTTAAATATTTTTTGATTATTTGATAGTGTTGGTTCTTTTACCGTTTGACTTATACCATTATAATCTCTTATAACGTTTTCTATATTATTGTCAAATTCTTTTAATTTTTCAATTGCTTGTTCATCATCATAATTTGTTTGTCTTTTTACAATATTTATCTTTTCTTGTAAATCGCTCATAATAATAGTATATAATAATCATTTTTTAAATATGTAAATTATATATACGATTAAATATGCTAATTGCTTCTTTTTGCGGACCAGCTCTTATTTATTTTACATTTATGTTAATTCATGTCATGATATTTATGTATAAAAATAAAACAAACGAAGCTATATTACAACTAGTTGTTGGAATATTAATGACATTATTGTTACAACTACTTTGTATGAAAGGAATGTCTATTATTTCTTGGATTATTGTATTTATTCCATTTATATTTTATACATATATGATGATTCTTTTATTTCACGCCTTTGGGTTAGATCCTGATGAAAATATGAAACAATTTTTAGTAACATAATAATAGATTTAAAGAAAATAATATATATAGAATATAAGTGTGTGGAATAATCATGTCTAATTGTAAAGAATTAAAGTTAAAAAACAATTGGACTTATTATTTACATTTACACGACACGCGACAATGGGATTTTGAAAGCTATAATCAAATTATGAGATTTAATTCTGTTGAACATGCTATTTTATTAAATGATGAAATACATTATGATTTAATAAAAAAATCAATGATGTTTCTCATGAAAGAAGATATTAAACCTATGTGGGAAGATATAAATAATAAAGAAGGTGGATGTTTTTCATTTAAAGTGATAAATAAGGATATTGAACAAGTATGGAAAGAAGTTTATTTTCATGTAATTGGGTCAACCATTACAAAACAAAAAAGTCATTATAAAAATATTAATGGAATTACATTAAGTCCCAAAAAGAAATTTTGTATTTTGAAAATATGGATGAATGATTGTTCGTTAAAAGATCCTTTGATTTTTATCCCCATAAAACAATTGACTGCGGAAGGATGTATTTTTAAGAAACATCAGCCAGAGTTTTGAATGATAATATAGTTCTTCTTGATTTATATGTATATATATTACAATTTTACTAAACATGGTTTAGGTTCAGTGGTGTCATTTTTACCTTTTTTTTTATCAATATCATATATATTTTGAAGATACGCATTCAAATGAATATACTTTTGAATTACATATTGTTTTTTATGATAATATGTTCTTCGTTTTCCATATTGACGTTTAAATATATCATGACTATCAATAATATCAATGACTAATGGCTGTGTATGTTTACTCCGCAATATACGTCCAACAGACTGACATACATCTGATTTAGGTGTTGCCATACAAAGTGTTGTTAGACTCTTAATATCCAAACCTTCAGAAGCCATAGCATAAGTAGCAATAATCACCTTTTTACTTTCACTTTCTTTTAACGCATCTTCCTTCATTCCTCCAATGTAAAATCCAATACTAGGTTCAAATAACGAAATCATGTCATATAAACGTTGTATTAATGTTTTATTATGTGCCAATATCATGATTTGTTGATCCTTTTTTTCTTTTAATTCATAATGAATGATATTTGTAATCATCGACGTTCGGTTTTCGTTATTACATAATTTCGTAATCATACTACTGTACATTGGATTACCACGATAATCAGTTTTAACATCATTATAATCATCATTATTTTGATCTTCAAACAAAACAGACTTAACCAACACTTCGGTTGTAAGATCCGTCTTTTCTTTGTGTACAACTGGTCCTATAAAATATTTAAATACTTTTGTCAAACCATCTTTACGAGTCATGGTTCCACTTAATCCCAATACATAATTGGTATGAATTCGTATCATTACATTTGAAAATACTTCTGCGCTCAAATGATGACATTCATCATATATAGTTAGTCCAAATTCTTTTACAATAGAATAATCTAAATCTTTTGTTGACAGTGTTTGTAACATGCCAATAACAATATCCTTATCTTCTACATCAATGATTTGTGCTTGAATTATTCCTATATTAGCATTTGGCAAAAACTGTTGAATACGTTCTTTCCACTGATTTAACAAAAAGGTTTTATGTACAACCACAAGTGTTTTTCTTTTTAATTGAGATATTATATTTAACCCCATAACGGTTTTCCCTTTTCCCGGTTCTACATCTAACAACCCTCCTCCACTATTTCCAACATGCGTAATAAATTTATTCACAATAGTATGTTGATATTCAAACAAATCGCCACAAAAAGAAACGTCAATCGAATTTCCTTTTGATAATACATTTTTAGGACAAGAACCAAATTCATCTATACCATAATATCTTGGTAAATACATTTTATGGGTAGATTCACGATAAATAGGATATTGAATTGGATTGACAAATCCATTCATTGTATTATGTGGTTTAACCGTCATATCAATACGAATTTTATGTAGTTGAGTTTGCGTAAAATCTTCTTTCACAATCGTGTATCCTTTTTTTCCTATATATGAATTCATTTTATGATATGTGTGTACTTTAATAAATGTTTTCAATTTTTATTTTTATTTCTTTATATATATAAACAATGAAATCAGTAAAACCTTCTAAATTATTGAAAAAAACAAAATCGTGTCTTTCCTTACCTAATATTATAGGATTGATTCTAGCACTTCTTATTCTTTTTGAATTCAATGTAGAAAATGATTTAAAAGAAGTTATTAAAAGTCCAGTGGGCATGATTCTTTCATTAATTCTTCTTGTGATTATGTTTGTCTTTATGAATCCTATTATTGGATTATTATTTTTAATCTATTTGTACGAAGTTGTAAAAGATTCGCCATTACATCCAGCAAAATTTGTAAATAATACAATGTCTAAGCAATCGGTTATGAAACATTTAAATCAAAATATTTCTAGAAAGGAAAGTGACAAAGTAGAAATAGATGTGATTCGAAAAATGGCACCAATTGTTCGTAAAAGAGAAAATCCATCTGCTGTATTTGTTTCAAATACAAATGATCCAATTCCTTTCAATAAAGTATAATAAAACCAAGATTTAAAATAATTAAATCTTGGTTTATTGATATTCATAAAAATAAAAACCATGAGACCAATTTCGCAAAGGTTTTATATTTAATGTATAATTAGACATATTTGATAAATTTTGTAATTGAGTATATAATTCATTCATTTGTTTATTAGTATAAATATTTTCTGGATTTTCCAAAATCCCTTCTATTGTGAGTTCATTTTGTCTTTCGTTTTCGCATACAAAGATGAAAAAATTCTGTTTTTTATAAAATAAACAATGAGCATTTTTATTATACCGATTTGTAGTACACCAAATAATTGATTTCCAACATTCGTTGATACGTATATCTGTTAATGGATGGGGATTACCTTTCCAAATATCAATCCAATTATTAGCGTAATTTTTTAAATGACTCTTATCTAGTTCAACTATCTTATGATTTCCAAAAATTAATGAACTATATAGTTTGAAAACAAAAGACAACAAGATGAATATTTTCATTCTATATAAAATAAATATATTTATGTAATAATTATATTTATGTAATAATTATATTTTTAAAATGTCATTTAAAATGTCCTCTGCTAGTTTTTGTCGTGAAATGGACGATAACATCGTAGCACCATAAGATAAAGCCTTTGGACGATATATACTCATTTTTAAATCCGGATATTTGATTTTAAATATTTTGAGATTTAATAATTCTTCTTGATTATTTTTTGCTCGATATACATCTTTTAAATACCATTTATTCATAACATTTATACCAAGTTCATTATTTTTCAAACTGTCACCAACGCCATAAGCACTTATCAAAATAAGATGTTTACAAGAAGGTGGTAAATCTTGCATGATTTTAGACATTAAAACATCAGAATAATCATCTTTAAATGGTGATGCACTTGTGGTAAATATAACATGTTCGTAATCATTGCACCGTAAATCTTTCCAATAATTTCCACGTTCTACATTTGGATTAATAAATGGAGGCATGTTTTTGTTTTCACTAAATGAATTTATTCTACATGGTAATGTTAATGGTTTTGATGTACCCGATAATGCCAATACACTCATATTTTTATCTAATGCGGCTTGATACACCAATTCTCTTCCCAATCCACTTGTTGCACCAACTACACATAATCGATACCCTTGGGTCATAGAGAATAACATCATAAAAAAAGAAATTATTTTTATCATATAATTCTCTATATTATAGTTTTTTTTATATTTTTATTTCTCTATATTATCAAATTCACCAACTTGAATTACTTTATTACACAAAGGACTTTCCCAAAATCCTTGACTCATTGCATTATTTGCTTTTTCAAGATCTTCTAATATTGTATCTTTTATATGGATATTTTTCTTCACTTCATTTATGATAGATGGATTAGTCATAATTTCGTGAAATACAGCACGATTATTGCGATAACTTATATTTTGAGGATGCTTTTTTAGATGTTGTAACAGATAACGTTCGTATCCTAAATTATCAATTACTCGATTCATAATGACTTGATTTTCACGAATTAATTCATTTATAATAAAATCAGATAACAGGGTACTTGCGTTTGTTTTTTCTTGATAATAACGCACGCTAATTGCCATAAACAAATTACTAAATTGATCCGCCATATCACCCGATAACATTTGTTCTTTTTTTAAGGCTCCTCCTTTTAAAGCCACAAAATTAGTTAAAGTAGCAAAGCGTATCACTTCATGTTCTAATGAATTTTCATTATTCATTGTTCTCCAAAACAAACTATTCATATAAAGTGAAACACTGTGTTTTACCATATGATTAAAATGAGTTTGAAAGGAAGATAAATCATTATTTAAAATCGATGAAAGCAATGGAAAAATATGAGGATGACTTTTATTTAATCCTTGGGCAAATATAATCAACGAACGTGTAAGCGTATTTGAACCTTCAACCGTAATACCAATAGGAGCGCTTCTGTAAAATTTTTCAAGAAAATTATTTGGACCTAAACATATTGCGCTTCCAGCATGAATATCCATTGCGTCATTTAATACATATTTAGCTCTTTCGGTTGTTTGTTGTTTCATAATTGCGCTAATAACTGCGGGTGATTTACCTTCATCTAAAATATCATTTGTCATATTTACAGATGATTGAATAATCCAAGTATGATACATCATACGTAAAAATTTTTCTTGAATCGCCTCCATTTCGGATAAAGACATGCGAAATTGTTCTCGCACTTTCATATAATGAAATATACCAAAGGTTGCGACTTTACTTGTTGCGTTTGCTGTTGCGGGTAAACTGATACCTCTGCCCGCAGATAAACAGTCCATTAACATTTTCCACCCATTTCCAATGTTTTCTTCTCCGCCAATAACATCCTTTACATCAATCATAATTTCACCTTTAATGGTTCCATTTGGAAATCCCGCATTCATAGGATTATGATGTGTATTTTGAATTAATCCATCATGATCGCGTTCTACCAATGCAAGTGTAATACCGGAACGACCAATTAAATTCTCTGGATCTTTTAGTTCAAACGCAATTCCCATTAAATTCGCAACAGGAGCAAGAGTAATATATCTCTTATTTAATTGAATTTTAACTTTTATATTACCATCGTTATCACGAACAACAACTCCGGAATCAATCGAACCTGTTGCATCAGAACCATTATTGGGTCCGGTTAGTCCAAAACATGGTATTTTATCACCACTTGCTAATTTAGGTAAATAGTGTTCTTTTTGCTCATGTGTTCCATAATGTGTTAATAATTCTCCGGGTCCAAGGGAATTTGGAACCATTACAACCACACCCAATGCGGGATCAACGCTTGCTATTTTAGTCAATACATTAGACAATTCATTTACCGATAATTTATAACCACCATATTGTTCATCAATTAAAAAACTAAAATATTTGTTTTTAGCTAAATAGTTAATCCATTTATTTTGATTTTCATTTGGATAAATACGACTATGATCAAAAGAAGATAAAAAATCATCGACCTTATTTCCGTCAAAAGTATGTACACTTTTGGAAAATGGCGTGGGAAAATCGATTTCCCCTTTTAAAATATTACGATCTATGCTAGTATCACCACTTTGAAGAGCAATCATTTCGGTATCCGAAATACGCGGAATACGTTTTTTTACAAACTGAAACAAAGAGCGATACATTAATCTTTATTATTATATATCTTTATATTTTCTTCATTTTAATGTATTCAATTAATTGTTTTCGTTTAATGCTCATTTTCGGAGTTAAAAAAGAACTAAATTCATCATTTGAAATCACATGTACTTTATCAATTCGTAAATAAGAATCTAACATCTCGTTTATTTTATTCAAATCATGGTTACTTATTTGTTCGGTTACAATAATATCATTATATAACTGATTTTCTCCAAACACAACCACATTCCCTGATAAGATTGTTTTCATTTTTTGCTCTACATCTTGAACATTTACAAATTTACCATTTGATAATTTATAATTTTCACTTTTACGTCCATCATAATATAAAAATCCATCTTTTATACTGCCACTATCACCCGTTTTATACCAAGTTGTTCCATTTCTTTCTTCTAATACACTAGATGTAGCTTCTTCATTATTCCAATAACCCAACATGACATTTGGTCCACTTACTTGTATTTCACCATTTATAATTTCAACCTGTATGCCATCTAATACTTTGCCAATGCTACATACATCACGCGGAGAATTAAAATGATTCACGCTTATCATGGGTGATGTTTCAGTACAACCATAACCTTCACAAATATGATATCCATATTTTAAATAAAAATATTTTGTTTCATCATTTAATTTTGCACCACCTGTAAAAATATATTTTAATTTTTGTCCAAATAAATACTTCAATATATAAGGTATTGCGAATTGTAACATTAACGTATTTTCAAATCGTGATACTTTATTTTTAACAAGTTCTAACACACGAGGAACAAGATACAATACATTTGGTTGTATTTGTCTACATTGTTGTATAAAATCTTCACGGGATGTAGATAGTGCAATAGTGTTATTATACAACATATTATAATATAATTCACAAGTTTGACTATAAATGTGCGCCCATGGAAGTATATTTAAACATGTAGATGATGGTAAATCATAAAATCTCGTTCGTATTGTATTTACATTAGATATAATATTTTCATTACTTAACATGACCCCTTTTGGTGATCCGGTTGTACCTGATGTATATATAAGAGTAGCAATAGAATGGTCAACATAATCGATTTTGGAAGAAGGATTATATGTATTATCAACATTGATTGGAGATTTATCCATATTTACATCTATATTCATATCATCTGTTAAAAATATTTTAGGATTACAATCCTGGATAATATAATTACAGTAATCTGTATTTTGATCATGATACATTGGAACCCAAACACAACCCAGCGAATTTGTTGCTAAATTCCACGTAATCCATTCGAATGAATTTTTTCCTTTAAACGCAACTCGGTCTCCTTTTTTTACATTCCAATTTTGTAATTGTTCACGAGAGTAAATTACGGAATTGTATATATCTTGTCTTGTATTCCATTTCCACGCATTGTTTACATTTGTTCCTAAAAAAGGAATATGCTTATTTGTTGATTTTATATTTTGTAATAAAATAGAAGAGATTGACATTATAATGTATATACACTATAAGTTCTTAAATGAATAAAATTGAAAACTTAAAATGTAACATATATATAGAGCATCATGGAAAAACTTCCAAACGAAATCAATCAAAAGATTTTATATTATTACATTCCTTTATATATGGCATGTATGAAGCCTATACATGATGAGCTTACTTGTTATGAACACACTTTACATTTAACCGAACACTTATTTGATTTTGAATTGGATTTTCATTATATTATCCGATTACCTAAACTCGAATCTATTCATTAAAAAATAGGTCAAGTTCTTTTTTATGAGTATAAGCATCATTATAACCATGATATAATAAACGATGTATATCTAAACTACCCATACGATTCATGGTATCTATTTTTTTATTTTTCCATATTTCTGGATAAAGTATAAAAGAAGGAAATCTATTTTGATTTTTACGATATGGTCTTTTAAATATACCACCATCTATACATTTTTCATTACGAAATCTATAATAAAAATTACCATTTGTAATTAAAGGTAAATGAGAGCTGGCAATACAACATTCAATTAAATCTTCTAAATCATCAAATTCATGTACTATATTTTTTTTGAAAAATGGGAAAAAGTTCCGTTTACTCGACACACATATATGTATTTTAGAAACATCAAAATCATCCATTGTAAAATGGTTCAATAATCGTTTTTTCATGGTATTTTCTAAATCATATAAATTATAATAAGAAAATTGCCCTAATTCTTGTGCATGTTGTACAAATAATGATTCTTTTTCTTTGTTGCATGCTAAATATAATATATTCCATGCCCCAGCGCTAGAACCATAATAGTTATATTCGGTTAAATCATAATGATCGCGTATATATTTACATATACCCATCATATAATATCCTTTTACCCCTCCTGGTTTTATAACAATTGATTTTAACGCATCACAAAAAAATATAAAATAACATAAAATGAACCATTTCAACATTATATGTTATAAAGTGATAATTTATTTACTTTTTTCCTTTTCCTTTTCTCTTTTTACTGGATTTATTCTTTTTTGTTTTTTTTACGGTTTTGCGTTTTCCGTCCTTTTTCACATAACCAAATTTGCCCTTTTTGGCAAAATATCCATGTTTTTCTAAACGTTTTTCTTTTTTAGCCGTTAAATGTTTCTTTTTTGAAACGATTTCACCATGTTTATTTTTAATTAAATCCTTTTTCATTAGTCCACCTGTTGTTTTTTTCGCATTTCCGTGAAATACCTCAGCACGCGAACCAAACGTTTTTTTAAATTCAACCATTATATATTTCCCATAGAAAAAATATTTTATAAAATGATAAGTTATCTTATAAACTCTTTCAAGAATGTCCCGTATACGTATTTCTTGTTTTTATACTTGGCTGATTATTATTGGTATCCCAAAATTCCGGAATATCATCAATTTCGCCTTTCCAAGCTCCTTTCATAAGAATATGTAAAGAATACGAACTAGACGACAAAGATTCGCTGGACGCATTTAATTCATGTGCGTGATAATGATATCCAAATGAAATGTCATTTTCGTTATCATCGCTATGAGTATGTCCACCAAAATCATCTAAATCTATATCATATCCATACATTGTATCATAATCGCTATCGTATTTTCCAAATAATGCAATACCATCGTAACCAAATCCAATCAATGGAGGATGACTGTTTCCACTGTAATCAAGACTATTATACAAATTTAATCCATTTTGTTGTGCACCATGCCCATCCGCATGATAATGTAGTTGTAACCCTTGTCCAACGTGGATTCCAGTGTTTGTAATTTCCGCTTTTTCTTGGGCTGGTGTAAGAGTATTATTGAGAACCGGATAAATTGGTACTCCGTCAATAGCTACACCAATCGACGAAGTACTTACGTAATTGTAATTTGAACCAGTTGATAAACTATCGGGTAAAGTATTATCACTTACATTTGTAACCTCTCCATAATCTCTTAACGGAATTTTAATTACATAATCAGAAAGGGTTGCGTCACGGGTTACATCACTATTAGCATAAGTGTCAGTTCCATCTCCGGGAGGTTGTGCAACATCCAATAACCGATTTGGTTTATCTGAAATACCGTAACTTAAAATTACCATAAATGGGTGATAATCACCATTATCATCTGTTTCATTTGTAAAATAAACATAAGGAACTAAATTCATTCCGAGTATACCATTTACAATTGTATTTGATTCTAATATACTAGATAATAGGGTGCTTCTAAATAATAGATACAAAGATATGTCATAACGTAATGAAAAATTATTTGCGTTTGCTGTAGAAACTATATCTGTTAACATTGATATTGCAGCCGCTTCGGTATATGAACTATTTCCACTAGATTGAACTTGATCACTATAACTTGTTGAAATACTCGAAATCGTTGTTCCATTATAATGTGAATTAGAATCAATCTCTGTTATACTTTGTGTTTCCCAATTGACACGATCATTTGATACATAACTTTCATTATTTGGATTAAAATCATATGGCATGGATAAACTAATATCATCTTGACTATAAAAAGAACAGTCTATTGAACTTTCGGAAGATGTTGAAAAATCAAAAGTTGTAGTTGTTGAATTATAAGAATATCTTCCATATGGTATCAATGAATCAGATGTTAAATCAAATATTGTATAACTTGAATTATTTTCTCTATAAATGCTCCATACATCATTAAATGATATTATATCATTACTAATGTCTAACGAATACATGGAATGTAATTCGCTATCTATTCGATAATAACCAGTGTATGTTGTATCTTCTACAATATGAAATATGGATGATAAAAATTCTTGATAATTTGTTATATTTGTATTATCTATTGATGTAACGTTAAAACTATTATCAATTGCTAAATAAGAAGAATCATAATAAATAGATAGTCTATCCAAATTTGTAAAACTTGTTTTAACAACATAGTTTATGGTAGGAACCGATTGAGTCAATATGGATGTAAAATTAAATGGAGCATTATAAGAAGTATCGTAATCTGTTGTATCATAATCATAATAATATAATATTTCTTCAACTTCACTTATGGATATAGTTGGATTTGTTTGTTTGACTTCATCAATCAAAGATAACACATCTGTAATTTCCATAAATTGAATACGTTCAATTATAGTGTGATTAGGATTTATACCGTATGTAAAAATATTTTCCATTTCATTATATCCATATACATGAGAATATAATCCACATGTTCCAAAATCACCATCTACGTCTATAAAGATAGTACCATAATAAAATACATATACATCATCTAATGAATCATCATCTTCTAAACCATATAAATATTTATAACTAGATTTGGATATATCTCCATGTATACTAATATTTTCACTAGTTGTAATTAATGCTAATGGATTATCTTTGTCATGATGTTCTATAACATAGGTACCTACACATAATGTATATTGTGCATGATTATCATATCTATCTTTGAAAATATTCCCTTTTGGTAAAATAGAAGGATCTTCAAAGAAGAATTTGGGTCCTTTTAAATAAACAGCACGTAATTCGGAATTTTTATTCAAATATTTGATATTATATTTTGTAAAATGTTTATTCTTTTTATCCACTTTATAATTATACTCAATAAGAATGGTTTCATATATAAAACCAAACTGATCAAACGAACTTTTAGATTTTTGAAGTTTATCATAAATAAATAACCTATACAATGATATGGATACACTAGGTATATAGATAACACATGCGTTGGGTTCACCAGGCGTACCAATAAAATGAATATTTGTTACATCTTTAAATAGATATTTTTGCGAACTTAATGACATTTTATACCCACTATTAGTAGGATCGCTTACATCAAATTTATATTTTTTTCCAGGAATCAAATGATAATTTAATTTCATATTTTTAATTATAAAATGAGAGGATTGTGATAGAGAATAAATATTATTTATACATGTACAATAAAATGTAAAATATGGATTTTTTATAAGATTGTTTATTTTTATGGTTTGTTTTGTTTTTATTTCATTTGCAGTTTGTACATAAATTCCAAGAGTTTTTTCATCGTTAATCGTTAATGATGAAATAATTGTATTATACATGAAAAGAAGTTCATTTTTCTCATTTACATCTATGGATGAAGACTGTACAATACGTTTAAAATAATTATCATATAGAGATTTACCTAGTTTTAATAGTAATTGTTTGTTTATAGATTCACTTTTTGTATTAATACGATTTATAATATATATAGATTTTGAATTATTATAATGAAACTTTTTTTTTCGTTGAATCATTTTTGAACGAAGCATGTTTGAAGACATATGATTCATTTTATCTTGCGAATAAGGAAAACATTTTCTATCTTCAATGATGTTAATCGTGCGAGAACTATATGTTGTATTTCCAACCAAATTAGAAACCTGATATTGTCTTGTATATGCTCCTACTCTACATACATTTACATTATCACTAATTAAAATTTTATGTGTAATATTGCCGTCAACATTATCAAACGCAGTAACAGGATCATCATATATATTACCTATTACCAAATTTATAGAATTTCCATCACCATTTAACGAAATTATGGGAGGTGTAGAATCTCCAATTTCGACATTTCTTATTGCTCGTTTAGCCGAATATAAATCATTATAAATATCATAATAAACTTGGTATGTTCCAAATTCATTTTGATTTATATTATTTGTTATATCAGCAAGTGTCGATATAACATTTGCATATTTATCTACAACTATATAACCATATTCGATATATGGTTTATTGATTTCAAAAAACACATTTTTTCCATTGTTAAGTATAATTTTTACATTATAATATCCTACATAATCTGCTAATGTTTGTCCTAATGAATTCCATGTATCTCTTGTAATAATTGTACTTATTTGACTATTTATTTGTATAATATCTTGTTCATCTGCGAAAATTTGTCGTGCAATTGATAATAAAGCTAAGTTGTAGAATGATGTTGATGAAGGTGGAATCGTGGTTTGCCAATTTTCTAATATACTATTTGCCTTTGTAATAACTTGATCTTTCGTAAAATCATCAAATCTATCCAATTTTTTTAAAAATCCATAAAACGTAGATAAATTCGAATTATAACTAGTTCCAATAATATACACAATATCATTTGTTATTGCGATTCCAACTCCTTTATCATATTCACTTGAACCCAATATTTTTGTCCATGATTTGTTTCCATTTATATCATATTTTATTAAAAATGCGCCTTTATTTCCAGAAACATTTTCTATATTTTCAGTAGAACTACCCGTAATATATATACTATTACTATCACTTGATGTAACTATCCCAACACCTTCGTCTGAACCACTTGAACCTAAAAGGGTTGTCCATGTATTATTTCCATTTGTATCGTATTTTGATAAAAAAATATCTTTATTACCAGCATTAAGATTATCATTTAATGTACCTTTGGTATAACCAGTAATATAAATACTACTATCACTTGCTGTTGCAATTCCTAGACCTTCCTCATTTAAACTTGAACCCAAAAGCGTTGTCCATAATTTACTTCCATGTGTATCATACTTTGATAAAAATACGTCTTTTTCACCAGAATTGACAATACCATCTAAATCTCCTGTTGTATATCCAGTAATATAAACATGTGAGGTACCATCACTAGATGTGGCAATTCCAAGCCCTTGTTCTGAATTGCTAGTGCCTAAAATGTTTGTCCACACTATGTCTCCATTTATATTAAATTTTGTTAAAAAAATATCTTTCATGCCAATATGAGATTGATTATTTCGATTTTGTATACTTCTAGACACGTATCCAGTAATATAGATATGATTACCATCACTTGATGTAGCCACACCAATACCTTCATCATCGCCACCAAGAGCAACATCATCCTGATCCACATTGTTCACAGTGTCTAGTGCGCCATTAGAATAAGATATAATATCAAATGAAGATATAATCTTTGTCCATACTCTATTTCCATTTGTATCGTATTTTGTTAAAAATGCATCTTTACCTCCGCTATTTATTTTATTATCTATATTATCTAAATTTTCGTTTGTATATCCAGTAATGTAAATATTACCATCACTTGATGTAGTAATTCCTTGCCATGAATGAATATAGCTAGAACCTAAAAGACTTGTCCATAATATATTTCCATTTGTATCATATTTTGTTAAAAATGTTTCGCTTTCAGAAGTAACATCTCCATTTATGTCCCCGTTGGTGTAATGAATAACGTAAATATTACCATCACTTGATGTAGATAGTGCTTTATTATAATTGTTTGTATTCATATTTTTTGTCCAAACATCATAGAGTATATTATTTGTTTCACTATCAATACTATGTGTATTATCAATTCTTGTTTGTATATCATTCAATAATGCATTATTTGCTGAGAGTACTTTTTGTGTGGTAGTTTCGATTGCTTCTCGTATACGATTGATTGGTGTATATGAAACATATTCACTTTGAGATGTTGTAAATTGAAATTCATAAGAACCATCCACTTTTACAAGTTCAATTGAGTTAAATCTAAAATAAAAAGAATTATTGTCATTTAATAAAAAAGATACATCATAAAATGCTCCATTGTATCCTTCATCTACACCATTTTCCCATAAAAATGATCCGTTATATTGAATTCCATTTTTAACAGTAGTAATATATGTTGTAGAAGAAGGTGGTAAATGATCCAATACATAAAAAGTTCTGGACTTTGATTCTGCTTCATTTTCATATTCATCAGTAAATGAATAAGTATATGTATATGTACCTATTATATCAGTATTTAAATTTCCAGATACATCAACTTGATCATTATCAACTAATTGATCTATACTGTTATACGCACTATAAGAATTATAATATATAGTTGATAAATATGTATAAATTAATTGTACATCATTTCCATGACCTATGAAAGATATATATGGATCGATAAATATAAATATATTTCTAGTTTTTTCTATTTGAAATCCTAAAAAATCAACAAGTGTATATGTAATGGTGTATATGCCGGGAACATTGGAAACTAGATTACTATTTATAACTACTTGGTCAGAAACGTCTATTTGTAATGAATTTAAAGCACTAAACCCTAATTCTGTATATACTTCATTAATATTCATATTAAAAGATGAATCACCAAACAGAACTAGGCTTATATCATCAATAACATATATATTTCTAGTTACCGTTTCTGCTGTAAATGTATAATTTAATTCGTTTATACTATAAGTTATTGTATATAATCCAATAACCGATGTGTCAAATGTACCCGTTTGAACAACTATATCCGAAATATCAAGAGTATTTCCTTGATTTGTTATAGCAATTACGCTAATATCTAAATCAGTTTTATCCGAAAACAAAGATATAGTATTAATATCTTCAACACTAATATCCACATCAAGAGAAATATAATAATCACTTAAAGTTTGATATTCATTTGTCCATGTATCTAAATCTAAACTTAAATTACTATTTGTTATAGCCTCTTCAATAATACTAAGTGTTGTATACGAAGCATCTCCATTTGAATCTGCAATAAATGTATAACTACCATCTTCATTCGTTGTTAATTGTTTATCATTAAAATTAAAATAAAAAGAAGTTGTACCTGCATTTAAAATAGTATAATCATAATAAACACTATTATGACCATCATCGTCGCCAGTAACCCATGATATACCATGAATTGTTTTATTCGGTGGTAAAAAAAGAAGAGTATTTGCTTTATAATTAATTAAAGATATATATCTATCTTTCATTGTTTGTACGTCAAAATCTATAATTTCGTACGATATGGACTGATATAATGCCTGTTCAATATCATAAAGTGTGGTATAACTATTATCCACTCCTAATGTTGTATAACTACCATCCGTATCTAAATAACTCGAATCAAAAATAAAATGTGTTATTCCGACTGGATTTGTATATAGTCTTAAATAATTTGTAAATGTAAAATAATATTTTGTATATGTTAAACTTAAATCACTTTCAATATATGGATATCCTTTGTATCCAATTGTTATATCTGAATCATCCCATAGTATAGAACCATTATCATCAATGACCATTTCATCTAAAAATGGTAATCCTTTGAACGTCGATGAAACAACAGTTACTTCACGAGTTACGGTGGTTGCATCATTTCCTCCGTCATCAGTAACATCATAAGATATTGTATATGTTCCAACCGCATTTATATTCACCGGATTCGTTACAATTATATTGTCTGTTATGTCTCCGTCTACATTATCAAATGCTGTTGCGCCACTGTCATCATATTCTTCTGCTAAACTAATGGTTACACTTGAATCTCCTATTAATGTTATTACAGGTATATTATCATCAACAACCTCTACTGTACGTATAACTTCTGTTGCAACATTTCCTTTTGTATCAGAAACATTATAACTTACTTCATATGTTCCGACTTGACTTGTATTTATATTATTATTAATAACCAAGTCATCTGATATATCACCATATACATTATCAAATGCTTCCGCACCACTTTCTGTATACGTTGAATCAATTCCTATTGTTAACGGATTATCACCAATCAATGTTATAACTGGTGCGATTGTATCCTTATAATAAAAGATAAGGTCTTCTTCATTAGTACCTTCTGAATATTTATAACCTTGAAATTCAATATCCGTTAAACTAATAAATGATAAATCTCCACTTAAATCCAAGTTCATTAATAATCCATTACTAGAATCTAGTGTATCTAGTACATCACCATCTAAATCTGATAAACTACATTCAATAACGTTACTAATATCATTAATGGATATATCAAATCCACTTGGAACTTCTGTTGGAACACTATTTAAAGTTGCTCCACTAATTGTAAATTGGAAATTGGTTACAAAATGTTTATTATAATATATTATATCCCATGTGTCATTATCACTTGGTTCTAATCTTAAACTGGAACTATTAATATAAATAAATTCTATATCATCGTTAATATAATTTGCATTTTGATAAAAAATAAAATAAATATTACAATCTAAATTGTCTATATTTCTAAGTTGATTTCCAATAGCGGTTGTATCTGTATATTCTTTGTCAGTGGATAATGTAATATTTTCTCCATATATACGTATGTCTCCTTCATTAGTTGTATATGTATCTGTCAAACCTTTTATAACAACATAATATGTGTAATTTCCAGATGAATTTATTTCATTTGAAAATAAATAAAAATACGTAATTGATTTTGTACTTGGTATTGCATTAATAAACTCTTGCCACCCAATATCATTAAAATCCGTCGAAAATGCTTGGTCTGATACTGGATATGGAGAAGATTGTACTTCTGTATCACCACTAATATTAATTAAACTTAAATTAGAATCCATTGAATTAGTCTCCAATCCTCTATCATTTACAAAATCAAATATTTCACTAATTGTGGTAGTATCATCATTTAAACTATAAATATTAACAGTTTGGTCCGTATCTTCATGATATAATTCGTATACAGAATTTGATGTACCAGACATTTATAATTTATATTTAGGTTAGATTTTCTAAATATAAATTTATGACAAATGAAATATCATTTGTACACAAAAAATTGAATTAAATATTGATGTATATGTATTATTACATTTACAATCATGAGTCTTGCGGAAACATACCAAAAAAAAACCGACAAAGAACATATTTTAGATAATCCTGATACATATATAGGTTCAATCGAAAATGTAGAACAACCGTTATATGTTATGAACGAAGATGGATCTATTATTGAAAAAAATATGGCATATAATCCCGGATTATTTAAATTATTTGATGAAGGTATTGTGAATTGTCGAGATCATTATATTCGAATGAAACAACATCCTTCTGGTGAACAAGTTTCTCAAATTCACGTTCAAATTGAGAATGGAAAAATTACAATGTATAATAATGGAAATGGTATTGATATTGAAAAACATCCAGAACATAATATTTGGATTCCCGAAATGATTTTTGGACATTTGCGAACATCAACGAATTATAATAAAACCGAAAAAAAGATAACAGGAGGAAAAAATGGATTTGGATTCAAATTAGTTTTGATTTGGTCTACGTACGGTAAGATTGAAACCATAGATCATGTTCGTGGATTAAAATATGTTCAAGAATTCGAACAAAACTTAGATATTATTCATAAACCAAAAATTACAAAATCAAAATCAAAACCATATACTAGTGTCACTTTTATTCCAGATTATTCTCGTCTTGGTATAGAAAATTTGAGTCAAGAGATGATTTCATTATTTCAAAGAAGAGTATATGATATTGGTGGTATTACTCCAAAAACTGTTAAGGTGAAGTTTAATAATGAATCAATAAAGGTAAATGATTTTAAACATTATGTTCAACTTTATTTAAATGAAGAACAAAAAAAACAAACTTTATACGAAGAACCAAATGTTCGATGGAGTTACGCGGTTTCGTTAAGTCATGAATATAAACAAGTGTCATTTGTAAACGGTATTCATACAAGTAAAGGAGGTAAACATGTTGATTATATTGTGAATCAAATTACTAAAAAAATGATTGCTTATATTTTACAAAAGAAAAAAGTCAATGTGAAACCAGCCATAATCAAAGAACAAATTATGATTTTTGTAAATTGTGTTATTGAAAATCCAAGTTTTGATAGTCAAACAAAGGATTATTTGAATACAAGTTCATCAAAATTCGGTTCAACATGTGAAGTGAGTTCATCGTTGATTGATAAATTGGCAAAAATGGGTATATTGAACACATCATGTGAACTGAGTGAAATTAAAGATAAAAAAAATGCAAAAAAAACTGATGGAAACAAAAACAAAAATATTCGAGGTATTCCAAAGTTAGTCGATGCTAATTTTGCTGGAACTTCAAAATCAAATGAAACGATGCTTCTTCTTTGTGAAGGTGATTCAGCAAAAGCCGGTATATTATCTGGTCTTTCTACACAAGATAGAAATATAATCGGCGTGTACCCGATGCGTGGAAAATTATTTAATGTAAGAGGAGAAAATCAAAAGCGCATCAATGATAGCAAAGAAATTACAGAAATAAAAAAAATCATGGGACTTGAAACTGGAAAAGTATATACATCTACAAATGAATTGCGTTATGGAAAAATCGTATTTATGACAGACCAAGATTTAGATGGTAGTCACATTAAAGGATTGTGTATTAATTTTGTTGCGTACTTGTGGCCATCTTTGCTACATATTCATGGCTTTATTGGTTTCATGCATACACCAATCTTAAAAGCAACTAAATTAAATAAAGCCATTCAGTTTTATACACAAAGAGATTATGAAAAATGGAAATCAGAAAACAATGATGGTAAAGGATATAAAATGAAATATTATAAAGGGTTGGGTACAAGTACGTCTAAGGAATTTAAAGAATATTTTAAGGAAAAGAAAGTGGTATCATTTGAACATAGTCAACAAGACGATGAATGGATTGACCAAGTTTTCAATAAAACAAAATCCGATGATAGAAAACAATGGCTTACAACTTATGATAGAGAACGATATTTAGATGTACAAAGTAAAGCGATTTCGTACAAAGACTTTATTGACAAAGAACTCATACATTATTCGAAATATGATTGTGAACGTTCGATTCCAAGTGGTATTGATGGTTTTAAATTATCACAACGTAAAATTTTATTTAGTGCTTTTAAAAAAAATCTAAACCAAGAAATAAAAGTGGCTCAATTTAGTGGTTATGTTTCGGAACAATCCGGATATCATCACGGAGAAGCCAGTTTAAATGGCGCAATTGTAAATATGGCACAAGATTATGTTGGTTCAAATAATATTAATTTGCTTATGCCAAATGGTCAATTCGGCACTCGTCTTCAAGGTGGAAAAGACAGCGCTTCGGAAAGGTATATTTATACACGATTGAATCGTATTACACGACAATTGTTTAAAAAAGAAGATGAGTTAGTATTACATTATTTGGATGATGATGGATTAAGCGTTGAACCGATTTATTATGTTCCAATCATACCAATGATTCTTGTAAACGGAGCATTGGGTATTGGCACTGGTTTTGCGACTAACATTCCTTGTTATAATCCAAAACAATTAATTATGATTATTAAGAAAAAAATAAAAGATGATCCAAATGGTATGCAATATGAAGACAACTATTTGGTTCCTTATTACAAAGGATTCAAGGGAACAATTACAAAAGTAAATGAACACAAATATATTACATGTGGTTGTTTTGATATTAAGGATAAAAACAAAATTATTATAAGTGAACTACCTATTGGCACATGGAATGAACCTTATTTACAATATTTAGAAAAATGTATAGAAGGAAAAAAATATGGTTTGAAAGATTATAAAGATTTATCCACTGACAAAGACGTACATATCGAGTTGACATTTGCTTCTCAAATTACACTAAATGATCCTGCTACATTTGATAAGATTATGGATCAATTCAAAGCAACAAGTTCATTGAGTACAAATAACATGTATTTATTCAACAAAGATGAAATATTGACAAAATACAATAGTGTAAATGATATTATAAATGCATTTATTGAAACACGATTTGAAGTGTATGAAAAACGAAAACAAGCACAAATTCAGCATTATGATTCATTGTTAAAAATATATTCAAATAAATATAAGTTTATTATTGAATTGTTAAATGGTACCATTGATCTTAGAAAGAAAAAATCCCAAGAAATTGAGGAATTATTTATTTCTAAACAATACGATAAAATAGAAAATAATTTTAACTATTTGATTAAAATGCCAATGGATATGGTAAATGAAGAAAATGTTGAAAAGTTGAAAAATGAATATGAATATACAACCCAATGTTTAGAAACATTAAAACAAACAACCATCATTTCGATGTATTATAAAGAGTTATGTGAATTAGAAAAATCGATTTAATTCAACCGTTTTATCAACCGATAAATGAATTGGTAGATTCATAGGAACAGCCAATGTAGAAATATCTTGTTTATATTTTACGTACGCAATTAATTCACCATATACCTGGGGAACACAATAATCGAGAACATGTGTATTCAATGTTTTAATTTGTTCTTTAATATTGTCATTATGATGTAATGCTTTTTGTAAATAAATCGCTCTCATAATAATTTTTAACTGATCAGAATCTTGTTTATCAATAATATATTTTTTATTTGATTTTTCGTAAACTTGGGCTCTTATTGCATTTTGTAATATTTCTATATTTTCGGAAGAAAAATAGGCAGTACCTAATAATGTTGGACAATGCATATATTGGGTTGCATTAGAATAATTTGTTTTTTCTATTTTTGGAATAAGGTCTTGTACAAAAAAAGGTGTACCATTTTCGTTTGCGTCAAGTTGTATCCTGCCATTTTGCTTTGAAGGATATTGCAATGATTTATCTATAATATTATCATTAATTAGACTCATTTTTATTATATACATTATATATAATATTTTATGAATTTTTACAAGTTTATTTGTGTATTGGCATTTATAGTCTTAATTGTATCGCTTGCTTGTATTGGCGTTGCTATACATACATCGTCAAATGATGTGCTATTTCCTCCTAATGTATCATCATGTCCTGATTTTTATATTAAAAATAGTAATGGAGAATGTGAAGCTACATTTAATGTACCATCTGGTTGCGAGACTCAAACATTTGATGAAACAAATGGTCCATATAGTAATCCAGGAATGGGACCTACCAGCGGAATGTGTAATAAAAAGAATTGGGCCGAAGGGTGTGGAGTAAATTGGGATGGTATAACAAACAATAAAGAAATTTGTTATGCAACCAATAGTTCTTCTTAAAAGTATTTAAAATCTTGTATTGAATAACATTAATGCAAGATTTCGATTCTATATTTAAAGAACATAGGGCTATTTATTTACATGGAAAAACAAAAAGTGGTAAAACCACATCTATTTTAGACTATGTAAATAATAATAACAAAGAATATCGTTATATTAAAATTCAAGACTTGAAAAATGAACAAGATTTTTTTAATTTATTAAAAACACAAAATATTTACAACATGTTTCTAAAACAAGAAAAAAAAGAAAAATATATCATTATTGACAATCTAGACTATATTCATACAAATGATAAGAAAATATTAACTTTTTTCATAAAATTTTTTAAAAAAAAAATGATGGTGGATTTTCCTAATGTATTTTTCATATTTATTGGAACAAATACACAAGATAAAAAAATAATAGAACTTATGGAATATATACATACACGTGAATGTATACCTGAACAATATATTGATTATGATAAAGCAACAAAAGATATTGTGTGTAGTTTTTTAAATCATGAACATTTAGATATTTCTAAATTTGGTGATAAAAATATTATTTCATTAATTTATCATGAAAATAGTATCATTCCTATTAATAATAATTATACATTATATGAAATTTTTTTACAAAATTTTTGTGCTGGTGATTATTATGATCGTATTTCATTTAAAAAACAATTATGGCAGTTTAATGAAATGACTTTTTATATAAAAGTGGTATATAATACATTTTTATTAAAACATAAAACGCATCCCTTAATTCATTCTGATTCTATTATATTTACAAAAATATTAACAAAATTTAGCAATGAATATTCAAATCAAAATTTTGTCATTCGTATTTGTAAATTATTAAAGTGCCAAAAAGAAGAACTTTATACAATGATACAGCATAATGATGTAAAATTATTACACGAATTGACATTAGCGGAACTAAACCGAATTAAGCGCTTGTTGAACTAATATCATCATTTGTTTCTGTATTTTCCTTTACTTCCTTATTTTCCTCATTTTGAATTTCCATAATCGCATCTACTACATCATTATTGTGTTTAGTTAACATTTCAGTTGCCTTTTCTTTTGTACACATGGTTTGACTTATAACGATTTGTACATCTTTTTCATCGATTCCTTTATTATCCATATTATTACCATCATTTTGTATCTCCAAAATCGCATCTACTACATCATTATTGTGTTTTGCTAACATTTCAACTGCTTTTTGTTGAGTACATGAAGTTTGGCTAACAATAACTTCTACATCTTTTGGATTTACATTGACAATCCGTTGATTTGAATGATTCGTATTCATAATTTCATTCATAGCATTTACCACATTATTATTATGTTTTGCCAGCGTTTCTGCTGCTTTTTGTTGTGTACACGACGTTTCACGCATAACAGTTTCTACATCTTTTATACTTACCCTAACTACATGTTCATTTTTTTCATTATCATTCTTTAAATTTAATAATATTGAAGGCATTGCTTCTTTCAATTCAGTATTGGATAAATCACAATGATTAAACATTTTAAGACATATTTCTGTAATTTGTTGTTGTAATTTGTGATTGCGTGCTTGAAGTGATTGATTCTGTTGTTGAAACATTTTACATTTATCTACTAATTCAGTATTTTTATCGTGCATTTGTTTTGCTAAATCGTGTTGTGCTTGCATGTGTTTTTGTACTTCCATAACCGTTAATTCTTTTTGTTGCCCGTTAGCTGATACAATAATTCCAGATGGTCTGTTTTCAGCTTGTTGTAATCTTTCTGTATCTCTTCTTTTAATTTCTTCTAATACTTTTGGTTTATTTTTTACATCACCTGGTTCATAATCTTTTAATAATTCGTTGATTTTTGTGTCATAAAATTGACATAATGATTTGTCTTTAATAAAATGTTCCACTCTCAAAGAAGAATCATGGCAAAATTTATTGTCTTTATTTACCAAACGTTTTTTATCAAATGTATTTTGTTCATGAGCAACAACTAAAATCGTTTGCATGGGATCAAACTGAACAAACGGAACCGTATAATTTTTCAAAAAATGTCTTTCTTCCGCAAGAACTGCCGCATCTTCGTAATGAGTTTGTGACAATAAAACTCTTTTAAATGCAAATGTTCCAGCAGTTGCGTGATTTGGTCCATATGGTCCAAATTTATACATTTTATCCAAAGAGTTAAACCACAAATAAAGTTCACTTGAACCCCCGCATAGTACTTTAGGATCTGATACTAGTTTCTTAACACTGTGGCTTACACGCGTTATTGGATAATAATCATCGTCATCCATATATACAATAATATCGCTATCCTTTTTGAATGTACATTGTTGATGCATCGCATTACGTTTTTTTCCTAAATCCATTTTCTCTTTTTCATAATGATATACAACTTTAATGCCTTTTAGTTTTTCTTTACATTCGTCACTTTCAATGATGTCTCTTACACAATCCGTTCCGTCGTCTAATACAACCCATTCCATCTTTTCACGAGGATAATCTTGTGCTGCAATACATGAAATAAGTCCTTGAAAAAAAGGACGACGATTAAATGTAGGAGTACATATAGAAACATTAGGCATCATTGAAGATGATGAAATCTTTTGTTTGCTTGGTTTAGACTTGCTTTTTTTTCCCATTTTATATAATTAATTAAAATACTTTTAATTTCTTTTTTAAACCTATTAAATCATTGATTTGAAGATATTTATCAAATTATTTGATAAAGAATTTGTTTTTGTAGAAGAATCTGAATCTCCCTTAATAGAACCCTTTATTGCGTTCATGAGTTGAGAGACCAAAGAATTGTTTTCTGTATCACGTTCACCATTTACGGAACTACGTTTTCCATTTACGGAACTACGTTTTCCATATGCGGAACCGCTTGCCCCATTTGCGGAAGTAGTTTTTCCATATCTTGAATCACTTTTCCCACTTTCCCCATTTGTCCAGTAACCAGATGTTATTATGTTTCGTTTCTTTCCAAAAAAGTCAAATAGTTTATGTAAATTACACAAATTTTTCCAAAAATGATTCATTCTTATACTATCAATAAGCATCAAAAATATTATAAATATAATCGAGGTTTTTGCCTTTGTTGGACTTATAACTGTTTCACCTTTATTGAATAAGTCCGGAAGTGTTTTTGACATGGTCACAATGTATGAAATCATTATGAAATAAACGGAAAATCTTACAGTCATATAACTTTTAGAAAATTTACAAAAGATAGATTCAAGATAATTTATAAATTGTATTACAATCGATTTCGTGGTTGAAAAAGCAAAAGATAATGAAACAATCAACGGAATTGCTGTTAAAATAATAATAAAAGGAGTAATAAGAATAAATGCAAATATGTTTAATTCAGGACGATCTGCTCCTAGGGCTGACGCTATTTTTGAAAAATTACAAAAACTAGATGAATTTTGTGAGAAAAAATTGTTTGCAATCGGTATATTATATGTAGGTTGGGTCCATGCGGAATCGTCCTCATCTTCATCGTCACCTAAATCTATACCATATTCCTCTTCAAATACTTCATCTTCTTCTTCTTCTTCCGCCGCTTCTAATTCCTTCTTCTTTTTTTTCTTTTTCTTTATTTTTTTACATTTTGAACCACAAGCACCTTCTATGAATCCTTCAATACCCGATTTTGTTGTAAAGCCTTCATAATAACGCTGTTGACCTGTGGGATCCCAATTTTCGTATGGGTCAAACATCTGATATTCATATTCATTGTTCCCTATCTTTTTCCTCTTAAATCTAGGAAATTTTTTATTTTGATGACACCTGTCATCACCACCACCTTCCATGTTCTTAAAACGCGGGCATCCTTCCTTTGTTCCGAATTTCAACAAATACCGACAATAACCAGGAAGACCATCCTTATCCTGTGAACCAAATTTCTTTCCATTCCTATCTCTTAACCCGTCCGGATCCCACCATGTGTCATCATAACAAAGAGCCGTCCTGGCGGCATCTGTTGATTTTTGTTCATTTGCTTCTGATAACTTTTTATAATAAGTATTCGCGTTTGGATTGCCCCATTCTAGCGCGTCAGCCGCTGCTTGAATCTCCTCATCAGTAGGAGATTCTGTACTTTCCTCTTGGGATGTTGAGTAACTTGCGCTCAAATTGGTATCTACTGCACTAACTAAGTCTTTCAAAAATTCAACTTCACTTATAAATGAAGTTATATTGGATTGAATCGTTGTTAATACATCCGTTATAGTTGTATCAAATACCGAATCTACATTATTATCACAATCTTGTGTGTTTGTTAATATTTTAATCACATCTAAAAAATAAGTTATACCCATAGTCAGTGACCATGCGATTCCTAAATAGCAAAATAGTTTAAGGAAAAAAGAACTAGAATAACTAGAATAATTCATGTATGAAAATATACAATGAAATTGTACAATTGGAAATAGAATCAAAAATAACAATTTGAAAAAAAATAAAAATGGACTAATTGTGCTTGTAATATAATTAACACCAAAATCAAGAAACGTGTCTGCTTTTATACCTCCGTATGATATATCTTCGTATTCTCCATATGATATATCTTCTGTTATATTATTATAAAATTTTTTTACGCGTTTCTTAGCAGACTCTTTTGATTGAGAAAATGCAATATAAAAAATATAGATTACAATTAAAGTTAATATATGATGAACAACAGTAGGATTATCGGAAAACGTCATTTTGAATATAGGTTTAAAGATATCATTAATTAATTGCATGGAACCATTTGAATTACAAAATGAATATGCACATACATACGTCAATAAACCATAAAATGTCAATTCATTCGGTGTTTTCTCTTTATTTGCTTCCATAAATGACTTTGCAAAAAAATTTATATTTTCAGAATTAATGATTTCTTCAAAATAGGGAATAGAAGTATTGTTTTCTGATTTACACTTAGATGTAATAAAATGTGGATCATTCACCGAACAATATGTTTTTTCTTTATTAAAATTACCTTCTTTATTAATGATACCATCTACATTTTTAAATACGTGTTCACCCACAGTATAATCATCATTAACCGCCAACGAAACTAAATTGGACTGTTGAAGTTTTGATTTGTCATTGAAATGTACATATGGAAATTGTGATTCATTGTTTGGGTAAAATAATCCAGTTGGATAATCGGACCTAACTTGTAAATGAGAAATAATACACAAGGATAAAAATAAAACAATAAAGTTATCTACCAGATCTAAAATAGTTGTAATAATACCATTAAATATATCTGAAAAATAGGAAAAAACTGGATAGTTTTTTTTATTTGGAATACTATTTTGAATATTTAGTTTTTTTCCAGCATTAATAACATCTGTCTTTGTAAAGTACGTCAACCCTATTTCTTCAAGTAAATCAGTGATTGTGCTATTTAGTTGTGCTTCAGAATAGTTATTATGATATTTACGTTCTTGTTCTATTTTAGTTCTAACACTACCATCTGTTAATAATTCATTTTTTGTAGTATATGTGGTATTCATATTTTTTAAAATATCATGAATAATTTCATTTTCCATATTATATACTATACTGTTATATAACTATTTTTAAAAAAAAGATTTTAATTCACATAAATTTTTCCAAAATTTTTGCATTCTACATAAATCAAACACTATAAAAAATCCTAATATTATTTTTTCAGTTATACTTTCACTATCAAAAATTGAATAAAAAATTAACACATAAAACATAATACGTATTACATTCGAACTATGACTCATTTTACAAAATAAATCATTTATATAATATATATAATCTAACGTAATTGATTTTGTTATATTTATGGTTGTAAATAAACTAATCATCATCGGCACAGATGCTAATAAAGCTGTAATCGGAATAAGAATTAACATAATAATATTTTTTATAAATTGTCCAATACCATCTTTAAAACTATTTAAGTTTTCACATATTTCCTCCGTTCTGTTTTCAGGACCTAAATCGTCTTGTATATCTTCTTCAACGTTTTCTGATTTGTCTACTGTTTCATCTCCATAACCTAAATCATTATAATCATAATCAAGCGTTGGGTTTGATTCCATTTCCTTCAATGCCCAAGATCTTGCCATATCCTCAGTAGAATCCGCGGCTGCTCCCAGTTTTTTTCTTTTTTTTTTTTTTTTTTTTTTTTTTCTTTTCCGGAATCTTTTTTTTTTTTTCTTTAAATCT
>Ga0160422_10000091_pt1 | contig 47442 bp, 49 predicted proteins | sample Fk160mmetaG_FD_108192 | JGI IMG/M metagenome (GOLD analysis project Ga0160422, IMG submission 108192) | Marine microbial communities from the Central Pacific Ocean - Fk160115 60m metaG | ecosystem: Environmental > Aquatic > Marine > Oceanic > Photic zone | place: The Central Pacific Ocean... | reverse complement strand
CCCACGGCACTGTGTGCCAGAAGGAAGCCACCATGGCCGCAAAAGAAATTGCTTACGACATCGACGCCCGTGAACGCATGTTGCGTGGCGTCCAAAAACTTGCCAAAGCGGTGAAGAGCACCCTCGGCCCTTCCGGGCGTGTGGTGATTCTTGAAAAATCCTTTGGCGCTCCCACCGTTACCAAAGATGGTGTCACCGTTGCCAAAGAAATTGAACTCGAAGACACTTTCGAGAACATGGGCGCACAAATGGTCAAAGAAGTGGCCAGCAAGTCGTCCAAGGATGCCGGCGACGGCACCACCACCGCAACGGTCTACGCCGAAGCCATCTTCACCGAAGGCCTCAAGAACATCACCGCCGGTGCCCACGCCCACGAAGTGAAGCGCGGTATCGACATTGGTGTCGACGCCATCACCACCGAGCTCGCCAAAATGAGCAAGCCCGTGCGTGACTCCAAGGAAATCGCGCAAGTCGGCACCTGTGCCGCCAACCAAGATGCCCAAGTCGGCAAAATCATTGCCGAGGCCATGGACAAAGTTGGCAAGGACGGCGTCATCACCGTGGAAGAAGGCAAGAGCCTTGACACCGAAGTCGAACTCGTGGAAGGCATGCAGTTCGACAAGGGTTACTTGAGTCCCCACTTTGTCACCGACACCACGGCCATGACCGCGGATCTGGAAGACTGCTACGTCCTGATCCACGAGAAGAAGATCTCCAGCGCGAAAGACCTCCTGCCCATCCTTGGGAAGGTGGCCGAAGCCGGCAAGAGCCTGCTCATTGTCGCTGAAGACGTCGATGGCGAAGCCTTGGCGATGCTCGTGGTCAACAAGCTCCGTGGCGTCCTGAAGGTTGCGGCCGTCAAAGCCCCCGGCTTTGGTGATCGACGCAAGGAAATGTTGCAAGACATTGCGGTCCTCACCGGCGGCACCGCAGTCATGGACGAACTCGGCATTGACCTCGAGAAGCTTGAAATCAAAGATCTGGGCAAAGCCAAAAAGGTCAGCATTGAGAAGGACGCCACCACCCTCATCGAAGGGGCTGGCAAGTCCAAAAGCATCCAAGGTCGCATCGAGCAGATCAAAGCCCAGGTTGAAGCCACAAGCAGCGACTATGACCGCGAAAAGCTCCAAGAACGTCTGGCCAAGTTGGCCGGCGGCGTGGCCCAAATCAACGTTGGCGCTGCCACCGAAGTGGAAATGAAAGAGAAGAAGGCCCGCGTCGAAGACGCTCTTCACGCCTGCCGGGCCGCCGTTGAGGAAGGCATCCTTCCCGGCGGTGGTGTGGCCGTAATTCGGGCCCGAAAAGCTTTGGCTGCGGCTCGCAAAAAAGCCACCCGCGACGAAAAGATCGGGGTGGACATCATCGAACGGGCCCTGACCGCACCGATCAAGCAAATCGCCGAAAACGGTGGTCTTGACGGCTCGGTGGTGTGCGTGAAAGTGGAGGAGTCCGACGACGTCTCGTTTGGCTTCAACGCGGCCAGCCGTTCTTACGAAGATCTCGTCAAGGCCGGCGTGATCGTGCCCACCAAGGTGGAACGGGTGGCCTTGCAAAATGCCGCTTCCATCTCGGGCCTGCTGTTGACCACCGACTGTGCCATCGTCGAGGTCAAGGAGAAAGCCAAGGCTGGGGCCGGGGCCGAGGATATGGATTATTAAATCCACCTCGAATCTTTTGATTCTTCTGCGGCCCCGGTATCGACCGGGGCCGCTTTCGATTTAGAATGGTGTTGTGCTTCGTAAAGTCCTTCATTCCAAACTGCATCACGCTCGGGTGACCGAAGCCCGAGAAGATTACATCGGTTCCATCACGATCGACGCCGATTTGCTTGACGCCTGCGGGATGCGAGTCAATGACGTGGTCCTGATCGCGAATTGTGAAAATGGTGCTCGGTTCGAAACCTATGTGTTCCGTGGTGCGCGGGGCTCGCGCACCATCGGCTTAAATGGTGCGGCTGCCAAGTTGGTCTCTCCGGGTGACCGGGTCATCATCATGCACTGGGCCCACATGACCGATGCTGAGTATGCCGAACATCACCCCACTTGCCTGATCTTGAACGAGCGCAATGACATCGAGCGGACGATCCACTACGACCCTGATGTCCTGATTCCACAGCCCGTGCGATGAACAGGACGTCCGACCAAGGACGTGTCTGTGCACCAATCTCAAATCAAACTTGTTTATTGAGCCAACATTCAGACATCCAATTGGATTCAAAAGAATCAGGCGTGGTTCGCTCGGCTTTCAGGGGGCAGAAGGATCCAACCTTCCATCGTCGTGATGTGGGACAGCCGCTCCGCCCGCACTTCTGGGGAAAGTCGCCATGGCTCAGTACCAAAAGAATCGGACATGGCCTCTTTACGAACCCGCTTCAAATTCAATAAGTCATCACTTGTCGAGGCTTTTTGCAATACCGAGGCAGTGGACTGGGTTTGCACCTCATCTCGAACTGCAGATGGATGGATGTCGCGAACGGATTGTTGAGCCCGGGCGAAGATGGGATGACTCGGCCATGTTTCAGTCAACACGATTCGTGATTTTGAAGCTTCAAAGGGCCATACGGAAAAAGACGCCGGATCTTGTTGACGCCAACGTTCAAGATGAGCGATTCCGGTCAACATCTGGGAGCCAACGCTCCCCACGCCGAGCAACTTCCAGGCAGATTGCGCGCCTCGGGGATCCCCCACTCGCCACTCCCATTCCCCCGCTTCGTGTCCTCTTTTGGAAGATAGATTCGGTCGGTCTTGAGGGACACCCCAAAAGCGCGTGTTGTATTCATCATTCAAAAGAGCTGCAAGTTCCCATCGGTTGTTTTGGTTGTTGTGCTCGTCTCGAAGACCTGAAGAAACCGTGTGCCAAAAGGAACGCCAGTCTTGAAAATCACCGACCCCAAAAGGAATTCCCATTGGAAAGTCAAATGCCACGATCCAATTGCCTTCGCGGGTGCGCTCTTGGATCAATTGCATGGCTTCCATTCGGGTGGGTGGATTTGCAGACCAACCAAAAGCGTCGGAAATCCAAATGGAATCCGCTCCCCTTTTGGGCCGGCTGTTGGCCGACCAATCCACGACAAGAACCTGACGCGTTTTCACCTCAAAAGGGTAGGCTTCTGGCATGAACGAACGACGCCACGATCTGGACGCCCTTCGGGCGGGAGCCATGCTGCTGGGCATCGTGCTGCATGCCACTTTGGCCTACACCGGCGTCCCCATTTGGCCCACGGTGGACGACGCCTGGCCTCCGTTCATGGAAATCCTCAACATCATCCATGGCTTCCGCATGCCGCTGTTCTTTTTGCTCAGCGGTTTCTTCACTGCCATGCTTTGGAAGCGGCGTGGCTTGGGTGGACTCCTGATCCACCGCGTCAAACGCATCTTGTTGCCCTTGGTTGTGGGCATGTTCACCATCATTCCTCTTACTTGGGTGGGCATTGTCATCTCGGATGGCGGTGGAAAGGAGGATGGCCCCAAATCATCCGACAGCCTGTGGTCGGCTGCTGCTTTTGGCGATCTTGACGAAATCGACCGATTCCTCGCCGAGAAGCCTGATGTCAATGCCCAAGACCCGTTCATGCGGCAAACCGCCTTGGGTTGGGCGTGCAACACCGGACAACCCCAAGCGGTCGCCAAACTTCTGGAAGCCGGAGCGGACCCCAACCAGCGCTACGGCAATGAAGGGAAAGACACCGCATTGCACAGCGCCGTCTTTTTTGGCCGGGGTGAATGTACCGCCTTGTTGATTCAAGCTGGCGCGGACCAAACCGCCCGCAACCAATCTGGGGAACGTCCTGTTGATCTGCTCGAACACAATTTTGATTTTGTGCGGTACATCGCCGGCTTTCTGAAAGTTCCTGTAGAACCACAAGCGTGGAAAGAAGGACGCGAGCGGGCCAAACAACTCTTGGACACCAACGCGCCACCCGACTCCGCTGAAGCTTCTAAAGCAGCACCAGATGCATCAGAACTCAATCTTGAACCTCTGATCGCCGGACTGTTTCTGTTTCCACTTTTCCATCATTTGTGGTTTTTGTGGCACTTGTGTTGGCTGTTGCTGGGCTTCGCCCTCGTTCGCGTGGTGTTCAAAATTCTTCCCAAACTTCCGGCCCTTCCGGCTTGGTTGGTGGGCTCACCCCTGGCATTGGTCTGGATGGTGCCCTTGATCCTTCCTTTCCAACTTCAAATGCACGGTGGCTCGATGGCAGGATGGGGACCGGATACGTCCAGCGGGTTGCTTCCCTTCCCCCATCTGCTGGTGTACGAATTCATCTTTTTTATGGCGGGTGCTTTGATCTACCTCACGCCAAGGGCCAGCGAACGCTTTGGAAATCTGTGGTGGCTGACTGGAGGGCTTGCCATCGCCGCATACCTGATGGAGCCCACCACACACATGCAATCCGCGGTGCAGCAAACGGTGTACGTCTGGTCGTGCATCTTTGCGGCGGTGGGAGTGTGCCGAAGTGTGCTGGCCGAAGAGCGATACTGGATCCGGCAGATTTCGGAAGCTTCTTACTGGCTGTATCTCACCCACCTGCCGGTGGTGATGGTCCTGCAACACTTCTTTGCCCAAAACAATCTTGATCCCATTCTGAAATTCAGCCTGATCACCTACTTCACCACCGTCGGTCTGTATCTGCCTTGGCAGTACTTCTTGAAGAGAACAATCGTGGGCCGATTGCTGATTGGGGGCCCGAAGGTCCCCTCCCCCGCATCTTCCGCAAACGGGTAAAAATCGATCATTTCGAGAAAGACTCTTCTGCCGGCAACTCGTATAAAATCTGAAACACTGGAGTTGCAGCCCCATGAAAAAGCAAATGTTACTGCTCTTGGGCCTTTGTTTGACCGCCTCGTGTTCAAACTCAAATCAAACCATCGAGACCACCGACGCGCCCATGCCTATGGATCGCGAGATCGGCGACGGGCTCCCCCAAGACGACCCAACTTTGATCACCGCCACCTCTTTGGCCCTGCACATCCGGGGGATGAGTTGTCCAAAGTGTGTGACGAACGCCGAAATCCAACTCGAACGTCTTCCAGGAATATCTGGCGCCATGCTGGATATGGGAGGCGGCACCTTCCGCATCAAAGTGAAACCCGGTGCTCCCGTGACCCGAGGCAATCTGGCCCGCGCCATTTGGGTGGCAGGATTCACCTTGGTGGAGATTGAGGAACTGTCGTCTTGACCACACGTACTGTTGGTGCAGTGCTTTTGCTTTCTACGGCAGCCGCCGGGCAAGAAGCCATCTCAGTGCCTGCCGCAACCATGCCCTCACCCGGCGTGTTCATTCCCCGCGTCGTGACCCAACTGATCGGATACTCCGATCCCACCACCGGTGAGTCAAAAGTCCACGGCGTGCAGAATGCTTCCTTGGCCGCCGGAATCGCCGCCGATTGGTCGGTGATGTTGAAATTTGAAACCAGTTTGAATTTCGATGATCGAAAAAGTCAACACGACCCGCACCTTATGTTCAAGCACCGCTTCTATCGAAAGGATCTGGGGATCATTTCGACGGAAAGAATGGCGGTCTACGGCGGCGTTGAAATTGACGACAACCTCGATCCATTTTTGGGCTTGGTGTACACCAAGATCGATGGCCGCTGGGGCACCAACCTCGGAATCTCTTGGGAGACCGGTGAAGTGGCGAACGACGGCCCCCCCATCTTGGCCGGCCACGCTGGTGCTAACTTGTGGAAGTTGCAGTCCAGCGTGCTGTACCGATTGTTCCCCGAGGATTACCGCACGACTTCGGACCACGCTTGGTACGCCACGGTCGAAACCAGCTTGCCGTACGAAGAGAACGGTGATTGGGAATGGACCCTTGGCCCTGGCATCCTTTATGAGGGGCGCCGGCACGCGTTTGAAGCGAACCTGCGGCTTCCCGTCCAACAGGACATCAATCATCGCGCTGAGACCGAGTGGGCGTTGGCCATCGGCTGGCGAACGTTGTTTTAGCGGTTGTCATTCACGACCCACACTGACCAAAAAATGATGTTCTGCAAAGGATTTCGACTCTTCGTTCTTGTGTTTAAAACACCCATTATTGAAAGATGTCTCCATCAATGATCATGTGTCACACGCACAATTTCATTTTCATCAAGACACACAAAACAGCAGGCAGCAGTGTTGAGTTGGCCTTGGAAAACATCTGTGGGCCGCAGGATGTGGTGACACCTATGAAAACAGACGATGGCGGTGAAACCGAATCGCGGAACTACCACGGCTCGTCTCAAATGAGCACCCTCTACGCGAAGAATAAGTTCATTCGAAAATTCATCTCGCGCACATCACGACTGATCGCCCCCTACTACTGGGAGCACATGCCAGCGCAGCGGGTGCGTGAATTGATTGGCTCGCCCGATTTTGATCGATACTTCAGCTTTTGCTTCGAACGGAACCCGTGGGAAAAGGTGGTCTCCTACTATCAATGGAAGACCATTGGCCAAGGACGAAAACTTGACTCGTTCCGAAATTGGATACAGAAAAAGCCGCACCGTCTGCCCAAAGACGGAAAGCTCTGGGCAGACGATGGCAAACAAATCGTGTCCTGTGTGCTTGACCACCGGAACGTGGAAGAGAAGCTTCAATCAGTGATGCAAGAGATTGGAGCCCCACCGGTTGGCACCCTTCCAAGGGAAAAAACCGAACCTGGTCGATCCCGCGGGGACTATCGAGATTGGTACGACCAAGACACCAGGGATGCCATCGCCAAGCACTTTGCGTTTGAAATTGAGACCATGGGTTACCACTTTGACGATCCGGCACCAGACAGACCCATCGTGCGAAGAAGCTGATCGGCGAGGTCGTCAAGATACGTTTCGGGATCGAGAGGATCCTGGGCAAGCAGACCGGCCTGAAAAAGTACCTCAACCGAAGCTCGGTGAGAACTGCTGGCAATTCGATCGAGGTCACCAACGATCGAAACTGGGCGGCCTGAAAAAAGAGCCTCATGCATCATGGTGGCAGAGTCCATCGAAACGAACACTCGGTTGGCCGCCCCCAAATACGGCTGAACAATTCTTCTCCGATCACCCTGACCAAACCAACAAGCGTCAGCGATGGCTGGTTTGGGAATATTGTTCCGCAATTCTCGCTCTAGCCACAATGGCGTCCGTCTCGAAGTCGAGATCAACCATCGACGCCCCGTTTGTTCATTTGAGTTTTTGATCAACTCGAGGATCGACTGCACATCATCAGGAACCCAAGTGCAACCCGAGCCATCTCCACCGAAAAACAAAACATCAAACGATTCGTCCGGAGGAAGTCCCGCATCACAAGCAAATGACAACCAATCTTTAGACAAAGTATTGATGTCAAACTTCGGAGGCAACACGGGAAAGAAATGACCGTATTTCCGCATTGGATCTGCATGAACCGACTGCAATCCATGTTTCTCAAGACCGCGGGTCGAACCCACAAAGAGACCCTTGGCTTTCAGAGACCTCATGGCTCCAAACGTATGGGCCAAAGTATTTCCGCCAGAGCCAATCACGAGATCAACCGATTCGAATCGCGAGGGGGCCAATATTGAACAACGCTGAGGAATCGTCCTCCGCAAGGCTTTTCCGATCGCAAAGGTCCAAGATGATGGTGACCAAGCACAAACTTCAAAGCTCAATCGTCTTTGCAATGCTGCGACCACACCTTCGGCTTTGGCTCGATGGCCCAACTTATCATCAAGAACGACCAGAACTCGTTCACAATCCGTCAAGACAAAATCCAATCACGCAAGCGATTCCACTGCGATGGCAATCCACAGCGCCAGTCGTCTAGGCACCTCTGCTCTTGATCAGTCAACGGGGGCACGCCTTGCACATTGGGGATTTCTTCAGGTTCAACCATCCGGTGCGTTGGATCCAATCCAGCATCGCGGCAAAGCGCCTCAATCTTTGCGGTATTGGATCCCACCGCAAGAAATGGGGTTCCCAGCGCTAATGCCATGCACACTTGATGAAATCGACCAGTCACCAAACCTGCGGCCTCTCCTAACTTCTGCAGGTGATCAACAGTCTTGGCATCACCATCTCGGTGGCCGCGATAGCGGTCGGACAACACCCACGTTCCAACCAGTCGGCTGACTTGGAGCCTTCTTGCAACTTTTCTGGCCTTCCGACCAGGTCGCCCTCCCGGAGGCATCAGTACTGGCGCTGAAGTCCAGCACCGGTGTTGGGCCAACCTTCGCAACGCTCGAGCCACTGTTGGCTGGGTTGAGTCCCCAACCACCATCCCGCAGCGTTGCGCAGTCGGGCGGATCATCCGGAGAGTTTGATGGGCCGCCATATCAGTCATCGCAAGAACATCGTGTCCGGCCTCACGAAGTGTCGCAGCCGTGGTGCCGTCGCGGGGCGCAAGTCCATCAAAAGCAGCAAGCCGCTGTGTCGACGACTGATTGTTTTCAAACCAAGAAAAATTCAACAATTTGGTGCGGAGACCGCGGCGACGCCGGTCCTCAGCCAATGTCAATGATTCATCAACCACCGGGCGATCGTGGTGCAACATCCCTTCACCATTCAAGAGCAGCAAATCTGCGCCAAGGACATCGGTTCTTTTGGTTTTCCCTTGCAGCCCCGGCACAACATCAATTTCTTTCACGCCCGCTTGATGAATCAGTTGCAGCAGGCCTTCAAGGACCAATTCGCAACCGTGATGGAGCAATCCTCTCGTGTCACCAAGGAGCAGTACAGAGGGTGTCGGCTCGGGCACTGAATTATCTTATCCTCTCGAATCAAACCACGACCTTCATGCCAGATCCCCTGAACATCCTGACCTTTTTTGACACACGACCTGGTCACCAGTACCAGACCCGCGGAGTTCTTTCCGCACTCGGTGCTTTGACCAAGGTCTCGGTTCGAGAACGACACGTTGGCAAAAACTCAGATTCACTTCGCGATTTCTGCCCCGATCTTTTGTTGGGGGCGGGACGACGAGTCCATGTCCCCATGCTGAAGGCCAAGATCCGAACCAAAGCAAGATCGGTCGTTTTGATGCGACCCACTCTTTGGACATTTGGCTACGACCTTGCCGTGGTCCCCAACCACGATCGAATGAAGCCGCATCCCAAAATTATTCGCACGATTTTGGCACCAACCACAGTTCAGCCAAGTTGCCACGACCGATGCGGTCGGCCCCTCGCCCTTATTGGTGGACCTTCGCGACATTTTTCTTGGGACATCACCTCTCTTTGTGAATCTATGAAGCGCCTAAATGACGGATCTGGTTTTGATGTCATCACTTCCCGTCGAACGCCAACTGACACCATCGACCACCTGCCACCGGGTTCACATGTGCACGATCCAGTATCTGTTGACCGAAAGTGTTATGAGTCGTATTTGGCAAACGCTTCATTGGTCTTGGTCACTCCCGACAGCGTCTCAATGCTGGCCGACGCCATCACAGCTGGATCTGCGGTGCATACGGTGCCAATGAAGCCAAACCCCAAATCCAAAGTTGCACGAGCGGTTGCCCAACTGGAGGCCACCAACATGATTAATACAGGCCAGTCGGGCGTTCCCCTCAATGAGTCCAAACGCGTGGCCGAAGAAATTCTTTCACGTTTCTTCCCGGAGCACCTCGGTGGGTGACCACACGACCACCATCGTGCAAGTGCTTCCCGCCTTGGAGTCTGGAGGCGTCGAGCGAGGAACTCTGGAAATTGGGCGTGCCATCGTGGAAGCCGGCTGGAGATCGGTGGTGGTTTCTGGGGGCGGACGTTTGGTTGATCAACTGGAAGCAGAAGGCTCCGAGCATGTCACTTGGGATCTTGGTCGAAAGTCACTTTTGACCCTCCGTCAAATCCGACCCTTCCGCCGCTTTCTTCGAGAACTCCACCCTGACATCCTTCATGTTCGTTCCCGGATGCCCGCTTGGATGACATGGCTGGCTTGGCGTGGCTTGCCTAAGCAACAACGTCCGCGATTCGTCACCACCGTACATGGTCCATACTCTGTCAATTCGTACAGCAAAATCATGACCCGGGGTGAACGGGTCATCGCCGTCTCCAACATGATTCGCCGATACATCTTGGACAACTACCAAGAGGTCGATCCTGCCTGTATTCGAGTGATTCACCGAGGGATCAAACCAGAAGATCACCCTAGGGACCACCGTCCCAGCTCAGAATGGCACACTGCTTTCCGTCAAGATCTTCCCGGCGTCAATCCAAACACCAAACTCATCACCATCCCCGCGCGAATCACCCGATGGAAAGGTCAACTTGCAGGAGTGGATGTCTTGGCTCAACTGCTTCAACGAGGTCATGACGTGGCCTTGCTCTTGGTTGGTGAAGTTAAGGATGGTAAAGACGGGTTTCGCCACGACCTTAAAATGAGAGCCGAATCCTTGGGCGTTCAAGATCGAGTGATCTTTCTTGGCCACCGCAACGACATCCGGGAAATCCTGTCGGCTTCCGATATTTCGCTCAGCTTGACCGAAAAGCCCGAAGCCTTCGGTCGAGTGATCGTGGAATCCCTCAGTTTGGGCACCCCCGTGGTGGCCTATAACCATGGCGGCGCGGCCGAACAACTTGAAGTTATGTTGCCTTCCGGACGGGTTCCCGTCGGAGATCTTAAAAGGGCCGCTGAAGCCGTTGCTTCCTTCCTCGAAACTCCCCCGACCATCGCCACCGAGCACCCCTTCACACTCGACCAAATGCAGCGGTCCACTCTGGCGGTCTATGAAGAGCTTCTTTCTCAGACCCGTGTTCAGGAACCCTCGGGATTGACTTGACCTGATCTTGCGGCGGTTTATGCTCCACTCTGAAGGAGATTCGCCATGATCCGTACCTCAGCCACTCTTGCGTTGGTGTGTGCCTCGTTCAGCGCCGCCCAGGCCTTGTCCATCAACATCTCTGGAGAAGGTCAAAATGGTTTCGGTCCTTACACCGCCACCATTGACCTCGACACCACCAATTGGCCAGGAAGTTGCCCGGCCAGCGGCGTGTTGCAGTTCACCGGTGTTCCACCAGCCACCATCACAGGCAGTGCCTCGCTGATCGATGGCTGCAGCTTTGAAGTATTCGGTGACATTTTGGGTGACATCCCTGGGGTCGGCTCGTACGAGTGGGTGATTCAAGCAATGTTCTCAGTGGAAGACAACACCGCGGCTGAAATTTCAGGAAACGGGGTGACCCGGGTCATTGGCAACAACCCATTTGACGGGGCCAGCTTCGATCTTGGGTTCAACAGCGATTGGACGTCCAACGGAACATTGACCCCGCTTCCAGACGACGGTGTCTTGGCGTGTGCCACATGGCCGGTGATTTCGGGGGGAAACGGTCGAACCTACGAAATCCATCGCCTCCCCGCGAACTCCAACTGGGATGCCGCGCGAGACGCAGGCATTGCTCTGGGTGGAAAGCTTGTGGCCTTTGAAACCAGAGCCGAACGAGATTTTGTTTTTTCTTCTCTATCCAGCCGAATTCTTGATGGCGTGGTGACTGCCACTTCGCTGGTGCAGGACTTTGGACAAATCGACTACTCCGAACCTGGTGGTGGCTGGATTTGGTGGGAAGGCGGCCCTGTCCGCTGGGCCGCATGGAATGCTGGTGAGCCCAACAACAGCAACGCGGGCTCATCCGAAGATTTTTCAGAATTCCAATTCGGTGGAGGGTTCAATGACATTGTTGATGGGACCTACAGCCAAATGCTGGTGGAGTTCCCAGCCGATGACGACACACCCATTGCCGAGGACGAAGTGGTCCTCGGATCCAATCGATTTGTGCGGTACCGCACCCGCGGCGGGATGTCTTGGAATGCATTGCAAGACTTTGCATTGGCCGAGGGCGGTCAGTTGGCATGCTTTGAGACCGAAGCCGAACTCGACGCAGCGGCGCCACTTGGTGACAACTTGCCCGACGGTGCCCTTTTGGCGATCGGCTTGGTGCAAGCTCCTGGCAGCATTGAGCCGGCAGGAGGATGGAGCTGGATCAATGGTGCAGCGTTGACTTACGACCGATGGGCCGCTGCCGAGCCCAATGACAGTCCTTTGGGGGAAGACGTTGTTCAAATGCTTTCGGGTGGCTTCTGGAACGACATTCGTGATCAATCCAATGCAACCCATGCCATTCTGGAATTCTCCGATGCTCCGCCACCCCCACCCGTTTGTCCTGAGGACCTCGACGACAGCGGTAGCGTGGACTTTGGAGACATTCTGGCCGTGCTGTCCTCTTGGGGCACGTCCGATGGTGATGTGGACGGCAATGGCACCACTGACTTCGGTGACATTCTGGCGGTCTTGTCCGAGTGGGGCGTCTGTTCTGAAGGCTAAAGCCCACAACAACCAGTGAAACGAAAATCGCCCCGGCCAATTGGCCGGGGCGATTGTTCATTCAGAACCAAAAAGGTTCAGCTGCGGCGACGGCGGCCGAGACCGGCGAGGCCAAGCAGGGCGATGGCGCCTGGAGCAGGGACCACGCTGTAGTTGAAGCTCAGTGTTGCTTCGAGAGGGCCAAAGGGAGAACTACCGCTGAGGTAAGTCACACCCAACCCAGAATCACCCACCGACAATCCGCTACCAAAGACAACATCAAAGTCCAAATTAAACCCACCCAGGAATGGGAAGGACATCACAGCATCACCAGCATATTGGGGACCCGTGACCGAACCTTGGGAAGTCTCTCCAGAGGTGGCTTCACCGCTGTAAAGACCATCAAAGGTTACGGTGCCTGGATAAGCGCCAGATGGAGTTTGTACTGCAGGAAGAGAAATGTCGCCTGTGAGCGAACCAGTCTCTGTGTCAAGGAACAGAGACCCAGCGAAATCGCCGTAGCTGGTGTCTGCAACACCATCAACAGAGATTTCAAGCAGATCGCCCGAAGCGACTCCTGCAGCAAGAAGCGTTGTGCACAATACTTTTTGCATGAGATTCTCCTGTTAAGAAAAAGAACAAGCCCCGAAGGGCGGAAGAATCTCTCTCTTATCAAGAGACACCTGTCTCAGGACTCAGTCTAGTCCCTGTCGGATACCAGTCAAGGGATCCCACAACCCGAAATAAGGCCCTAACGGGCCTATAAAAGCGGACAGAGAGGGATTCGAACCCTCGTCACGGGAAACCCGTGAACCGGATTTCGAATCCGGCGCGTTCAGCCGCTCCGCCACCTGTCCGGAAGGGAGGAGTCGTCGATTGTGACGACTCCGCAAGCGTGCGTCAATCTTCTTTGCTGCTTCCGCCGGTAGCGGCATTGGCCTCATCCACCGCCCGCTGGATGCGTTCGTTGTATTCGCCGATCTGCAATTCAATGTTCTCCGCCGCATCCACGGCTTGGCCCAGAGCGCTGGTCCGGCCTTCAGAGTCGTCAACCGGTTCGGGAGGTGCTGCAGTGTTGGGAGCAAAATCACCCTCCGGCTCTGCATTGCAACCGAACAGCACAAGAACCACAGCACAAGGAGACAATCGCATCATGGCAGCAACTTTCGAATCTCTTTACGTCCGGTCTGTATGGCTTCAAATAAAAATGGAGCTTGGAATGCCTTGGCGATTTCCATGGTGTCCTCCTCGCTGATGCGAAGATAATCCATGGGCAACGCACCACTCTTCTCCGGAACGGTTGGATCAACCCCGGCCTCCAGCAAGGCCGCGGCGACTTCAGCATGGCCCCAGAGACATGCCATATGCAACGGCGTGGTCCACGGATCACCATAGGCAAGATCAGGATCGGCCTGGCTGGCCAACAAAAAACGCACCGCTTCCGACTTGCCCCACCACGCGGCATGACCCAAGGGGGTGGTCTTGAACAAAGGATCCGCCAAATTGACATCAAAGCCCCGTTCTGTCACGGAGATCTTGAGCAGGGCAAGGTCCCCTTCTGCGGAAGCTCGCCAAGGATCAGGAGAAGGAGGAATTTCCTTGAGGTAGACCGCGGCCTGATCAACCTGAGGGGCGGCTGGGCCAGCAGGTTCAGGATCAGATTCAGATGATGCGGGTCCTTCTGCGCAACCTATCAAGCCAAGAATCATGAGAAGGCATGCGAGAATTCGTTGGTTCATACCAACAGCCTACTCGGATTTTTAGCCAAACCAGTTGGCCAGCACCACCAGCAGATCTTGGTATCCGGTCACTCCATTGCCATCGAGGTCAGTAGCACAAGGCGTGGTGCAGGGGCCCCAAGCTCCCAGAATCAAAAGGAGATCCTGATACGTGGCCGCTCCATCACCGTTGACATCGCCGGGGACCGGCTCGTTGTCACAGGTCACCGTGCGAATGCGCACTGCATCAAGACCGGCTTCGATCACCGAGGGCAACCCCTCATCACTGGTGCTGACCCGCATCCGCAATTCAGCTGGAATCTCTGGAAGCGGCAGCGACGAAACGGGGAACGAAACAAATTCCCAACCGCCTCCGGGCGCGGCAGGTGGCTGGTAATTCTCCAAGACCGACCATGTTGCACCACCATCACCACTGATTTCAACCAACAAGAAGTCGTCCATTTGATTTTCGAAATCTCCGTCGTAAAACCACCGGGCGTACACCAACTCATGGTCTGCCCCACCGACGGCCATTGAAGGTGAGATAAGCATGGTGGGCCCACCATCAACATCGGAGTTCCCTGGGACATTGTCAGTCAACCAGCACGAACCCGAGCCATCGGCATCGGCCACCGGGTCACCGCGATCGCCGTAACCGGCCGGAGCTCCACGGGTCCACCCTCCGTCAATCAAGCCGGTGCCATTTTCGACGGTCCAGCCTTGATCGGTTTGGAAATCGTCTGAAAAACTGGTGGCTTCGTCGTTGGCCACCAACGCGGTAAGCAATGCAGCCGGAGCGCCTTCTGGAAGCCGGGTGGCTTCGCCAGCAAGATTTCTGGCCTCAAAATACAAACCCACGGTGGCACCACATGGCAAAGCTGGAAGCGCTGCACGAACAACGCCATCACCAAGATCCACCAGCGTGCAATCTTCAAAACCTGCTCCCACCCCTTGATCCAAGCGAACACTGAGGTCCGCGATCGAGGGCATTGGTGATCCAATGGGCTGGACTTTGAAATCAATCGTTGCCCCCACCGCATCGATCCGATCTGGCAAGGGCTCAATCAGCGAAAGTACAAAGTCTGTCTCGGGAATGGCTTCACCTTGAGGATTGGAAATCGCCGCGATCAATTCGGGTCGGGTCACCCACATGCCACTGTTGAAGCCGCCGCTGCTGGTGCATCCTCCGTTGGTGTGAATGCCCAAGACATCGCCGGTCGTAGCATCGATGATTGGTGAGCCTGAGTCGCCTCCCATGGTGTCACAATTGTGACTCAAGCTATAAGCGAAGCTGAAGAGGAAAAGACCTTCGGATCGCTTCTGCATCCAACTCAGGTCGGGTGGCAACGGAGCATCCACCGTGCCATACCCAATGATGCGTAGTGGACGTTGGTCCGCCGGCTGCGTCGCAGTGGCCCGATCAAACCATGCCCCTTGGGCTTGCCATGGCTTTAGGTTGGATTCTGAATTGCGGAAACACGCGAAGTGTGTCCAATCTTCACCCTGCTCCGTGACGGGCGAATTTTGGATACTTTGCGTATCGATCGCATATTGATCTATGGGGTCGGGATGCTGGGGATTACCAACCACATCACTGGGAGGCACATTGAACTGGGCCACATTCAACAACGAAGGGTTTTCGGAGCAGTGACCGGCGGTCAAAAAGTTGCGACCGGGATCGTTGACCAAAAATCCCGTGCAAAGGATGGGCATCAAACGGGCCAACCGAGGATCCGAAGATTCGGAACGCTCGTCGTCGAAGCAGATCGTGGTGGACAGTCCTGGTTCGGCTTGGGTCCAGACGCCATCCAGTTGCACCCGAGAGGATGAACCTGGTCCTGCCAGCAGATCGATGCGGACCGCGTCGCCATTAAAATACGCCGTGGTGTTTTGCCATTCCACCAAACGATCGTGGTCCAGTCGCTGGATCGCCCCGTCTTGCAGAGATTGGACTCGAAGCAGCGAGCGACTGTCGAGCTGGACGGCCGTGAAATTCAGACGCAGCCAAGCGGCATCTCGCTGACGTACAACACGAGACCACACCACATCGCGACCTTCGACGTCGGTTGACACTTGGATCACGCCCGAATCCACCGGTTGATGGCGGTACACCTCGGGTGTTTGCAGTTGGATGAGCAAAGACAAACCAAGCAAACCAGCGCAATGGAACATGGATCCCCTCCTGGAACCTCAAACGGGGTCTGCCCCCGAAGCACCATCCACTTTCACTTAGTGTCCCGAAAAATCGGGTGCAATCAACCCCAGTTGCCCAAGAGGATGATCAGATCTTGAAATTCCACCGCCCCGTTGCCATCGGCATCCCCTGGGCAAGGCTGGCCACATGGGCCCCAAGCAGCCAACAACCCAATCAAGTCGTCGAAATCGACGTCCCCGTCTCCATCCACATCGCCTTCGACCGAAGGCGGGGCCTCGTCGCAGTTGAGGGTGGTAAGGGCAAATCCGTCAATCGCTGACTCGACGATCGATTGCTCGCCAATGTCAGCACTGACGAATCGGATTTGGAAGGACGCAGTGTTGGGAACAAAGTCGGAGACCAAAAATTCTTTTTGGAACCAGCCGCCATTTGCTTCTGGAGAATTTCCCGGAACAGTTTCCAGGGCGACCCATGTTGCGCCAGCATTGGAAGAACATTGCACTTGAAATGGATCAAAATTAGGTGCAGCACCATCTGGTGGAGAGTTGTTGTGCCATCGCCAGTAGGAAACAAGGGTAGATGGATCGGACGCATCCAAGATTGGTGAGGTCAGAATCGTGGATCCTTCATCAACATCACTGTTGCACCCATTTGCATCGGAGTTGTCGGTGAGGAAACACGATGCAGAATTGTCTGGGGTGGAAGTGGGGTTGCCACGGTCACAATTGGTGATTGGGGTACCTCGAGTCCACTGGCCATCGTTGGCCGCACCACTAACCGACCAGCCAAGATTGGATTCAAATCCATCCTCAAAAATCACATTGGCTTCGTCGGCCACAACTCCTGCAAAAGGGCCTAAGGCGAATGGAACGCCGTCAGAATTTTCCGCCTCTACAGACCAAGTGATGGTACTCGCACAAGGTAAAGGTCCAGATGTTGCTTGCCAACGATTCAAGTTGGACTCAAAATCCAATGGGATTTCACTTTCCGACCCATCAATGGCAATACGAAGCTTTGGACTCTCTGGGTTGATTCCACCTGAAGGCGGAGCGTTGATCTCGAGTGACACATCAAAACCAGCCGAAGGAATGGTTTGTCCAGGTTCATCATCGAGTACGAGATTCAAAGGTTGTGTCACAGTCCACACAAAGAAGCCTGCGTCAAAGTCCGAACCAATCACAGTCCCACTTGGGAAGTACGGGAAGATGCTCCAAAGACCGTTCATGATGGCCGCGTCAGTCGAGGGAATGGTGTCGTAATACGCGATTTCCGGTGGATTCAAAGGGTTTTGGCCCAGATCAAAGACCCGCATGCCACTGGTGTAATTGGCTTCGTACAACAAATTGTCTTTGACGTACAGATTGTGACCAACAGCGGTGTTGCCATTGTCAAAAGTCGATGCCAAAAATGGGTTCTCGAGATCTTCAACGTCGAAGACGAATGTCTTGGTGAACTGGGCATTGTTGCCTTCATCCAGCTCATCATTCAGATACAGATACTTGCGTTCTTCATCAATCCAACATTGATGGGAATAGCGTCCGGCCGGGTAGACCAGGTTTGCCAAGACTTGAATGTTGGACTTGTTGGTCACATCCAAAATATCGAGGCCAGTGTTGACATTCCCTTGGTTGAAGCCCGAACAACAAAAAGCGATCTGCCGACCGGACCAAGGACCACTGTCATATGTCACCACTTGTGCATCATGCACATACCTTGTGTCCCATTGTGCAACGTAAGTTGGTTCTTCCGGGTTGGCCAAACTGTAAATACGAAGTCCGTTGTTTCCCCCACCACAACGATAAAGAAATCCACTGGCTTCATCGATGGCAACATTGTGCGTGTCCGTCCCCCCCCCGGTGGTCACTGTGTTCACCAAAGCAACAGAGCCGTTGTCGATATTCTCCAAAGACACAACTTGAATGCCTTGCCCACCCTCGCTGACCACATAGCAGTAATCCCCGTAGACCTTGACATCATGCCAATCACTGTTGGGGCCAGAAATGAATCCAATTTCCTGCGGAGATCCGGGATCGGTGATCTCGTAAACAAACATGCCGTCGTACACCGTGACCAACGCGTACTCACGTCCGGATGGTGAGACATAGCCCCAGCAATCCGAACCCGAAATCGCATTGCCCAGCCCCGACAAAGGGATCGAACTTCGCAAAATGACGCCTTCCGATATTCCTCCCAGAAGATTGCGTTGGGCCGGTCCATCACTTTCGGTGTACGCCCCGATGGTGTTGGGTATAGGTACTCGATTGGCTTTCGGGTCGTCTTCGTGGGCGAACGTGGCCCCGGACAGAAGCAACACCGCCAGCGAACTGAGGTGGCATCGAGATTTTGGGTCGTTCTTCACAGTGGATCCATTCGTAGGAATGCTTTCATCGGTTGCTTTCCCGGCCAGATTTGCCGGGTTATCGGTCAATTTTTGCAGAAAGTGACCGCAAAAAGGCCACAAGGTCCAGTTCTGAAGCCTCGTCCAGACCAAGGGGCTGCAGCAACGCCTCCCCGTGATGATCGAGCATCGCGCCTTCAAGACGGTTGTAATGCCGCACAACCTCTTCCAAGCTGCTCATGGAGCCATCATGCATGTACGGACCGGTGTACTCGAGATGCCGCAAGGTGGGGGTTCGAAAGGTGCCCACCATGTCGGGCCGCCTTGGGGTAGACCCCGTGCCGCGGGCTTGGTCACCGGCCCGATCGTCTGAGTAGGAACCATCGGCACGGAACGCGGAACGAAGTACTTTGGGGTGCCCCAGCCAACGCCCAGGATCGGGGCGTTGGCCCAGAGAAGGTGGCGTCCCGTTGCTGTGGAAGCCTTCGTCGGTAAATCGAGGACCCGAGTGACAGTTCCGGCAACCCGCCGCCAAGAAAATTCGGAATCCCCGCTGGGCTGCAGGAGATATTGCCCGACCGGCCGCTTTGTCGTTGCCAGAGGCAAGCGCGGCTGCGAAAGCATCGAACGGAGCCGGTGGGGACACCAAGGTGCGTTCATACGCTTCAATCGCTTTGCCCACGTTGGCGTAGGCCGCGTTCACCAAGTCTTGATCTTCGGACTTCATGCTGGACCAAGCCTCACGCAACGCAAGAGGAGCCTCCGCGCGGGGTGTGGCGGGAGGAAATCTTGAGTGATCTGACACATCAGGGAGAGGGCCAAAGACTTTGGTGAAAGCATTTCGCAACGGATCATCTTCAACAATTTTCCGTAAGACGGTGATCCGATCAATCCCATGTTCCAGAGGGGCCTCAAAGGGCTCCAAAGCTTGCATCCACAAGGAGTCTGCCGCACCATCCCAGAACGGTTGACGCACGTGCGCAACATCAAGCAAAGACATGGTGTTTCGAGTTCCGGATCCGACACCGACGGCAACCTTTTTTTGGTCGGTGAATGCGTACTCAACGCGGTGGCAATGAGCGCAAGAAATTTTTCCATTGACCGAAAGTCGCTCGTCATGGAACAAACGAACCCCAACCGCAGCCGCGTTGGGATTGTCAGCAAATCTGTTGGTCGTACTCTTAGGCGCCGTTGGTACTGGAGTGAAGGTCGAAGCCAACCTCCGCTCTTCGGCCGTCCAATCGGTGACCTGAGCCAATGCCAGCAGCAGAACAATGGACGACATCATTCAAGCTCAATCGAGGTTTGGGCCCGTTCCACCAAACCAGAGTCATCGATGTCCACGTGAAACTCCCAGTAGCCCACCATGTGCAGGCGCATGCCCGAGCATCGCCAGTGCCCCGGACCGACTTGGGTCAGTTCACAAGGTGTCAGCATTCCGTGGCGGTGATGGGGCATACGTGCATCCACCCGCAAGGTGACACCATCGTCCGGAACCCGCATCTCCTCGGCAGACTCCACCCAAACATCAATCGAAAAAAACTCTCGCATCCTGATTGGATCTTCACGTTCTAACCGAACCCGCCAACTCTTTCCATTGGAAAGGAATGGTTTACGAGTCAATTGTGCGTTGGCGGAGGCTGGAGCAATGGCCAAGTCACAACACGACTCGGGTGCTGAAGCCAGCGCGGAGAGAGAAGCCTCAGATGATTTTGAGGTGGAGGTACATCCGGCACTCAGCAAGGACAAGAGAAAGAAAAGGGATCGATTCACTCTCCAGATAATAGGCTCGGACGACGGAGATCCCGAGTCTTTGGCGTGACTGCCCGGCCGGTCCCAAAGGTCAAACACCATTTGCCTTGGGGATCAAAGGCCTGGGCCCGGTGATTCCCCACATCCATCACGAGCAATCGACCATCTGGAGCGATCGCCAAACCCGCCGGCTGCCAGAGCTCGCCATGATCGCTTCCCGTTTGGGCCAGCACTGAAACCCCATCGGCTTGAATTCGAACGAGTGCGTCTTTGGCCCGATCGGTCACAAACAGTGTGCCATCCGGGTGATACACAAAGCCGCCGGGCTCTTTGATGCCGGTGGTCATGGTCCGCAAAACAGTGTTTTTTTCGTCCAAACCAAACAACGCACGTCGGTTGGCATCCAACACGACGTATCGACCGTTGGAGTCCTTGCGCACCTGGGTGGGTGCGGACAGGCCACTGCTGGCGTCCGCCAAGATTGTCGGCCGCCAACGTTCGTCAAATAGCCCAACGAGTGCGTTCCGGGCGTCGGCAAAATGAAGCTGATTCCCATCAAACCACAAATCATCTGGCCGCAACGTCCACGAGGCCTCAGGAAGACGAGCTTTGGTCCAAGCCACCAAATCAATGGAACGAACCATGCGGAACCGGTTTTCGGCGTAGCCCACGCTGCCGTCCCAATCAAAGGCCAATTCCACCAAACGTTCGTTTACCCGATCGGCCAAGAAGACCCGCTGGTTGGTGGCGTCAAGCGCGATCGCTTCGGAGCGCATCAGCAACCCCATTTCTCGACCACGCTCCCCCCACTGTCCAATCAAAATGGGGATCTCTCCACGCGCATCGAAAAGAAAGATGCGTTGGGCTTCAGGTTCGGTCATGACAAGTAGGTCGCCATCCACCGCACAACGGGGACCAAGGTGGGCCCGCATCCCAGCGGGTGGTGGAACGAACGCTTCAAGCGCCGGATCGTGCGGCACCAAACCGAAAAGTTGTACCCGCCGTTCGGTTCGCTCCAAGACCCAAGCTTGTTTGGATTCCAAATCAAAGACCACATCATCGGGATAGTGGAACTTCCCCCCTGCCTCCCGAAATTCGTAGGCGTGTTCACCAAACAACCACTGTGCTTCACCATCGCCAGTCAACGCTTGCAAACGGTGATTTCGACGGTCCAGAACCACCGGTCGGTCGGTAAAGGTGATGGCAATGGGCTCGTCTAGGAATCCGGGAAACGCACCGTGCACGCCAACATTGGTGCGCTCCAGCGCCGCCCCCCGCTTCACCTGCACCACTCGGTCATTGCCTGAATCGGCGACCAAGAGATCACCTTTGGGGGTGAAGTGCACATCGGTGGGCTGTTCGAAGTCGCCGAGAATTAATCGCTGCTCAGAAAAAGTTCCAAGATCATCAGGATAGATGAGGACCACCCGGTCGTTGCCGGTATCCGCAATGGCGATGGAACCGTTGGGTGAAATAGCCACACCCCGGGGCGCACAAAAACAGTCAGAGCTGATTCCTTTGGAACCCAGCAAGGTCTTGGTGCCGTCGTCGGCCACCACATGGACTTGGTCGGCGGCCGTATCCGCCACCAACATCCAACCCTCGGCAGCATGCACCGCAACACCTTCGGGCCCTGCGAAGCCATCGGCCAAGCGGGTGAGGTCGCCAGATGCGGCCAATCGGTCGATGCTGCCGGTCAGGCGGTCGGCGATGACAATGCCGCCCTGTGGATGCAGGGCGATGGCGGCTGGCCCTTCGAGGTTGTCGAAGACCGAGATCCACTCACCAATTCGGAGAGATTCGACGCCCAGCGTCGCCAACAAGATCAATGAAGACATCAGGTCAGCATAGGAGCAATCGTCTGCAGGAACGCCTGAGCAGGATGCGCATCTTTCGGATCGATCAGCCAAAGCCAGTCGTCGAAGAGGAATTCAAAGCGACCTGCGAGCAAAGCAATCCGGCCCATCACGGTGTACCCAAAGGCTGCACCGAACGTAATCATGAGCATCCAGATGCCGGAGCGAGCGACCTTGCCCACCGCGCCCTTGTGTTCCACGCTGAAGAAAAAGTACACGAGGCAGGCCATCGTGCCCAACACCAAAACGATGTTGGAGAAGGATGATTCGAGGTCAAATCCATCTTCACCCATCACAACGAGAGGCTTGATGGTTGGACCGATTTGGCTCAGGAAGTCAGCTTCCAGCGATGAGATAAACCGAAGACCACAGAACACCCCAATGATGAAGGCGGTGGGCCAACGGCTGATCCAGCCAATCTTGGGCGCGAGACGAAGCAACAACAAGACTGACAACGCTAGAGGGATCAGCAGTAATAAGTCAACGGATGCTTCGGCGGAAAGCTTGGGCAGAAAGTTCGCGCGAGTCCAATCCGGGAACAATCCCGCGAACAAATTCGGCACGATGGTTTCCCAAAAGCCAATCACCATCCAATATGCCGCAGACGCGCCCACCACAATTGCCTCGGCCGCTTTGTACAAAGGGTTGTCGCCCAGCAAGAACGAGAAGATGCAAAGCGTCAAAATTGCTGCCCCCCACAAACCGGCCGTACGGGAAAAGAGTGGGGCCGCATTCTCTTCGAGTGCCGCCATTTCTCGGCCTTCTCTGACACTCACCGCTTCGTGTTCGGTCCAACGAACTTCAGAGCCATCCTCCAGAGTGTGGACATGCTCCGTTCGCTTGGTCCATTGGGTGCCGGCACCGGGGTGGAACGCCACGGCATTCAAGATCGCAATCGCGACGCCAATGAGCACCAACAAAACACCAAAGGTTGCGTTGCCTCGTCGAGTTGCATGATTCATGCCTCACCTCGCTTTCGCGCCATGAAATACACCAGGTTGCCGACAAAAATCAGTCCCACCATCAAGATGTGGCCGGACAACTGAGGAGCCATCCGACGCAAGCCTTCCTGATACATGCCCGGTTCATTTTCCCGGCCGTATTTCCCCAACACAAGGGACTCGTATTCAGCGGCACCCTTGATTGCCGCCAACAAACCAGACATTTGCTGTGGGTAGTAGGGATACAGCAAAGGGGCTTGGACGCCAGTGCAGCCAGCGACCAACTTGATGTCGTTTGGCGCACTGGCCACGGCGTACTGGACCCACTCTTTGGTTCCGGGATACCCCGCGGATACATTCATGATGACATCGAAGTCTCGGATCGACGCCACCCCTGCCATCATGGGTATGTCATCAATGGGGGTGCCGCGTGCATCTTGCGGATATTGGGTGCGAAGGTCATTGGCGACCAATTTAATGACGCCTTCGTTGCCAGTTTTGAAACCAAGATCAACATAGTTCTCCCCATACACCATCTCCGGGAAGTCGCGCGAAATCACGTCTCGCTCCGCGTTCTTGATGAATTGCGGGCCAACCGGCCACAAGGCCGTGAAATAAATCTTCAACTTCTTTTCGCACGCGTGACGCACAAAGGCGGTCGCCATGGGTTGCAATTCACCGGCACTGGCGGGGTCGAAATCAAAGGCCATGTAGACCCGATCACCTTCTTCGAGAGCCTCGATGGTTTCGAAGGCATCGCGAACGATCGGAGTCGCTTTCTCTGGAGGGGTTATTTGCAAAAGGATGGGGACCGCAACGGCCAAAGCCATCAAAGAGAAAATCACCCGACGGTCAAGATCACGCAGGAACTCGTACATCAGTCACCTCCACCGAGATATGAGCGGTCCACACCCAAAAGAATTTTAAGTGAGACCGACGCGGTACCAAGGGCAATGCCAATCATGATGGCTCGGTTCCCCGCAGTCACTGGATTGTTCATGATCCAGACGGTCAAGTTCTCCAAGCGGAAGTTGGCCAATATGCCTTCTTCGGGCAAGAAGTCCGTCAGGAACACACCGGCGGCGGTGCGACCCAGCAAAATGACGAACGCGGTTCCCAACAGCAAGATGGCTTCGAGGTTCTTCGCCCGGAACGCACGGAAGGCAGCCGAAGCAACGTAGAACGCCAGCATGGAGAAAATGGTGGCGGTCAGCGGAGCGAAGACATACTCGTAGACGTACCAAAAGCCAGATCCTTCGGCCCGGAAGTCGCCGGCCATGCGTTGGGCCGGAAACTCATCCAGTGGGTTGACGCCAATTTTGAACAACCCGATGGCCAACACGCCGACGAAGGCCGCCAACGTGATCATCGAGTACGCCCAACCTTCTCGCCGATCGCTCACTTTCTTCAAGTGGACTTTGAGCAGGTTCCCTCCCCCAAGGATGAAAGCCACCGCGGCCAAGATATTGAACCACACGGTGGTCTTGTCTTGCAGCGGCGTGAGCGGCGGGAAAAAGTACGCCAAGATCATGACGATGCCGGCCGCCATGGCCAGAAGCATCGGGATGGTTCGTTTCATCATGGTTGGGTTCTCCTTAGCCGAGCAGGGTTCCAGTGAAGAAGTCGAAGGCCCCCTGCAAGGAAGGCACAAACTGGGTGGCGGTGGCGAGCAGGGCACCAAGGCCGATCAAGCCGAAAGCCAACACCTTGGCAAGGTCTTGGCCTTTCAAGGAGCCAAGCTCCGCTGGCGATTCGGAGAGATAGGCTGACGCGGCGTAGAACTCTTCACCAATCAAGGTGTAGTCACACGCCGCCACAAAGAATGGCAACTGGGCGGGCATGGCCGTACCGGCAACCTGAATGGCACCGATCGAGTTGCCCGTCTCCGCGAGAATCAAAGACTCCGCGTAGAAGCAGCCCATGTAGATACAAGCCGCGGGCTCTTCTCGCACCATCATGCCCGAGAGATACGCCACGTATCCAAACTGCTCGTCGGTGACGTAGTAGATGAGATCTTCGTTGTAGGCATCAGGTCGTCCGGCCGCCAAGAAGGCTTCCTGGACCGTCTCGCGAGCCGTCACCATCACCAAGGTTCGTGCCACCGGCACTTCAACCTTGGCGTCGTACTCCGCTGCGGTTTTGGCCACTTTGGAAAGCACCGTGATGCCCGCGATGGTTTGGATTTCCGAGACATCTTGGATGCCGGGAACGAAGAGCACCGAGCGGCCCATTTCGGTCGCCCGGCCCACGGCCTCCTCGATGGCTTTCAGTCCGGCGATCTCACGAACTTTGATCTGGCCACCCGAACGGGCGACAGAGATCCAGAACACCACCGCCAACACAAAGAACACAGCCACACCAAGCAAGGGCAGGCGGTCCATGTTGAGAAGCCCGGTGCTTTCGGCCGTCTCAGCCGCAGCAGCGGCCTCCTCGGCGACAAGCAACAGGCTGGTCAAAGAAAAGCACGGCATGGTTGGCTCCTCAAGCCTCGATCAGCTCAACGTTCGCCCGCGGGACGATCGCTTTTTCCCCATTCCCGAAGTCCACTTCGAGAACTCGGGTTCGTGAACCCGAGTCGAGGACCGCCGGCTCGGCCGGCAATGACGACACAGTACCGATTCGACCGAACCAAGGGTCGCGAATCACCCGCAGAGGGCGACCGATGGCCAGTTGACCCGCTTCCCATTGGCTGTCGGCATCGTCGGCGGTGTCATTGGCTCCCACGGGAATCACGATTTCTGGCCGCATCACCCCGGCTCGAATCTGGGTAGCGCCGTTGACGCTGGCTTGGCGGCCCTCTCGAGACTGCAGGATGCGGAAGGTGCGTTCGCTCATCGCAATTTCGCCGAAGCCTTCGGTAATCACCACGGTCAGGCCGATTCGCTCGGAACCGGTGATGGCCACCCCGAGGTCATATCCGAGCATGGCCTTCAAGTCGGCGTCATCCACCCCGCCGGCCACAATGCCCGCCACACCGACTTCGATCGCACGCTGCACCGCGGCGTGCGAAACTCGAGCCCCGCCCACCACAATGGCGCCCCGCATGTTGTCGGTGATGTGAGAAGGCTCCAGTGCTTCCTCGTGCGACGAAGTGGCCATGCAAATGGGGCCAAAGGCTTCCCCCCCGATCCCAAAGATGCCTTGAATCAAAGCCACTTGGTTCTCGATGACCACCCCTTCGCCATCGAGCACTTCCACGACTTTCCCGGGCAAGTAGGCCAAGACCTCCACGGGCGTAGATGGCCCCCGCAAAATCAACTGTCCGGTGGTGTCTGAAATACTCTCTACCACACCCGAGTTGTCGCTAAGAACTTTCGACTTCATCAAACCGAAAATGCCTTTGGTTTCCGCGAGGACATCACCCTTGTTGATCTGCATGCCTTTTTCAACTTGCAAGAGTGAGCGGACATCACCCGGAGGCACCGACAAGCGATTGGCCATGTTGATCGGCATGATGTCACCCGGTAGTTCGGCTCGGGCCACCACGTCTTGAGCCCCAACGGTGGTGTTGGCTTGCACCATCACTTCGCCCCGCAAGGGAAGCACGCGGCGTTGCTTGAGCAACGTGTCGGTCGTGACTTTGAGTCCAGGGGTATACGCCTGTCCCATTACGCATCTCCTTCATCAATGATGTTGAGTTCCCGGTACCAACCTTCGACCACATCTCGAGCTTCGTCTCGAGCTTCGGGCAGGGCAATTGGGCGACCACGGGCGTCCAAAATTAAGCCCACGCTTCCGCCCGTCACTTCGTGAGCAACAGGATTCCCTGGACCCGCACCAAGATCAACCCCCCGGGCTGGCTTCACGGTCACGGTGGCCGTCTCACCGGGCGTCATTTCAACCAACTTCAATTGACCTCCCAACAAGTCACCTTCGGCGTTCTGGCTGCCACGCATTTCCCAGCTAAACGCCGGCTTGCCCCACTTCACATCACCCGCCGCCGCCACACAGGTGCCCAATACCACCAAGCAGTCTCGGGTGAAGACCTGTTCGGAAGCTTCAGCGTGCACACTGGCCAAGACACCGAGGTGCGGCATCATGAAGATCGAGTCTTTGGCCAACGTGGTAAAGCCCTCGGGCTCAAACGCGTCCACCAGCATCAGCGCGGTCTGCGACATTCGGGGAGCGTGAGAAAGCACACCACCAGAAGCCACCAACAAATCAAGCTTCATGGCATCCACAATGGTGGTGCCGCTGATCTTCTGGCTGAAAGTGTCACCAACGGTGCGTTGCTGTTGGACACCCTTCAAAGTGGTGGCGAACTCTTTGTGCTGCACGTAGGCCAAACGCAAAGCTTCGCGAGCCACCGCTTGTTCAAACACCAGTGCTTCACGGCTTTGCGGAATGGTGGTGGGTCGAATCATCTTGTTCTTGACCCGGTTGCGAAGCTCCCGCTCGTCCATGCCTTCCAAATGCACCCAACGCAGAACGTTGTCGAGACCGGCCTCGGCCACCACGTTCGAGATGGAATAGCTCATTCCCAAGTTCGCCGAAACGGTTCGGTTGAACACACCATCAAAGACACTGAAGACGTCGGTGGTGGCTCCGCCAATGTCAACCGCCAGAGCATTCTTGCCCTGACGTTCGGCGATGGTGGTCAGGATGTTGCCGACCGCTCCGGGTGTTGGCATGATCGGCGCACTGGTCCAGCCCATCAATTTGTCGTAGCCCGGGGCCTGGGCCATCACATGCTCCAAGAACATGTCGTGAATGGCGTCTCGCGCTGGACCGAGGTTTTCCTCTTCCAGAGTGGGACGAAGATTGTCAACACATTGAAGGTCGATCGACTCATCGAAGGCGCTGTCAACTGAACCCCGAGCATCTTTGTTCCCAGCAAAAATCACTGGCATCACAAATTTGCTTCCGAAGCGAGGCTGAGGTCGGGCCGGTGCGATGCGTTCAGCGATCTCGGTGACTTTCTTTTCGTCACCACCATCCGTACCTCCGGAGAGAAGAATCATGTCTGGACGCAATTCCCGAATGCGCTGAATCTGCTCGTGTGGTTTTCGCCCATCGTTGGCCGCAATGGTGTCCATCACGATGGCCCCCGCACCCAACGCGGCCCGCTTGGCGCTCTCTGCGGTCATTTGTTTGACCACGCCACCCACCATCATTTGTAGCCCCCCACCAGCAGAACTCGTGGAGATGTAAATATCGCAGCCGACGGGATTGCCGTCAGCATCCGTACCTGCAGGTTGAATGATTCGGCCATCTTCGTCGACCAGCTTTCGGCCGGCCACTTCACCAATTTCTGTAACTGCGTTGATCACGCCAATCGTGACATCGGCAAAAGGTTCTTCGACAGTGGTGGGCGCTTCGCCCCGCTGGGTCTGACGGAAGGTGCCGTCAGGCTGGCGCTCAATGAACACACTCTTGGTGGTGGTCGAACCGCAATCGGTGGCAAGAATCACGTTGATCGAATTTGGATCGATGGTCATGCGTTGTTCTCTGGCTCGGCCCGCTGCTCGGCGTCAATCGCTTCGATGCGGGTGGTTATGAAATCAATGCTTCCGCGGTGCTCCAAGAACGTCGCGAGATGGCGAACTTGTTCAGCGGTCATGGCACGCAGCACCGCGCCAAGCACCGGATCAGCAAAATGCAGCCCTTGGGCAACGGTCCAATTCAGTGGCTTGGATGACTCAAGCATCAAAAGGATTGGCGAGGTCATGCCGCGTCGAGTCACCCAACCCGCAAATGCATCCACGGCCGCCAACTGTTCGGGAGTGGGTTCTGCTTTTTCACCATCAACGGCGAATGCATGACGAAGCTTGGTCACGAAGTTCATGACCGCGGCTCCCAATAATTCGCCAAGATCGATGCAACCCGAGGGGTGGCAATGTCTTCGTAAACCGGAATGATGCGTGCCTTGGCAAAACGGTGGGTCTTGGCCGGAACAACCATCCAAACGCCGGGACGATCTGAGACAATTCGTTCTACTGCATCCCAACGAATACTGCGTGGAGCAAAAGTCGCGTGGGTCGCCGTGAGTGCTTGGGGCGTGGCTTCAAATCGGGTGGGAAAGAAATAGCGGCCGTTGATCAAAACCGGCACCAACACCACCAATGGTGCAAGCCAAGGAGATTCTTCCCAAAGTGCATATGCCGCCAACAACAGCACCCCGAGAATCAAAATGCCCAAAGCAGGACGCTGTCGCAACGGCCATCCCGCCCAGCGGGTGATCTCGTCTTTGGAGGTGTTCATGCTGGTGGAACCCGCGATCATGAACCACGAAGGGTAACGGATTCGCTGGGCTCTCCCTAGAGATCGAAGCCCAGATCGAGGTTCTGAACCGAATGCGTCAAGGCTCCAACACTGATGCGATCTACCCCTGATTGGGCCACGGCTTCGATGGTGGCCTCCGAGATCCCCCCTGAGGCCTCCAATTCCACGCCGGGCCGCCGATCATCACGCCGCCGAACCGCTTCGGCCATTATTTCCGGAGGCATATTGTCCAACAAAATGATGTCCACGACTCCAGGCTCAAAGGCCAACACCGTGTCGAGCTGGTCCAAGGTGTCCACTTCAACCTCAACGAACCGAATCTGCCCCTTCCTCCGAGCGGCTCGGCAGGCGGCTTCCAGATCGGTTCCCAACGACCGCATGGTGGCCAGATGGTTGTCTTTGAAAAGAGCAGCATCAAACAGCCCAAATCGATGCAAGAGTCCCCCACCGCAATGCACGGCGTACTTCTGAAGCCCACGCAAGCCAGGCAAGGTCTTTCGCGTTTCACAAATGGCGGCCTTGGTGCCGGCGACCAAGTCAACCAGCCGCCTCGTGGCGGTCGCGATGCCAGAGAGGTGCCCCAGCAGATTCAACATGGTCCGCTCCACCGTGAGCAACTCCGCATGACGACCTTCCAACGTGGCCACGACCGCATTCGCATGGATCTTGTCGCCATCGACGGCGGCCAAATCCACTTCGGCGTTCATACCGAAACCTTCTAAAATCTCCTCCAGCAGGCTCAAACCGCAAATCACTCCCGGGACCCGAGCGCGAATTTGAATCTTGACCCGTTGTTTGGGCGGCACCGAGGCTTCAGATGTCACATCGCAGCCATCGCCCAAATCTTCGGCACAGGCGACCTGAATCAAGGTTGACCGAACCGTGCGTGGGGCAAGCTGATCGAGCACTTTTTGGTTTGAATTCGATGGCAATTCGTTCACCTTTGCACACTCCTCACCTAGCATCGCAAATCATGGCCAATCCTGCACCATTGCACCCGATTGAAGCCTCCGCATTGCATGCACGCCGTGAGCGTGTGTTCCTGGTGCTGGCTGGGCTGTTTCTGGGTTCTCTCACCATGCTGAACATCCTGGGCATTTCACGCTTTGTGAAATTGTTCACTTTGGGGCCAGACGAGGCACCTTGGGTTTTTGCGGTCGCCGTGGGCGTAATTCCCTATCCGGTGACGTTCCTGTGCACGGATTTTATCAGTGAGTTCTATGGCCGCGCACGTGCGAACGCCGTGGTTTGGATGGGATTGGCCCTCAATATTTTTGTGGTCGGGGTGCTTTGGATCGGTGGCTCACTGCCCGGGTTTGAAACCCTTGATGGTGATGGTGCCCTCGCCAAGGATGCCGCGGGACGACTTCCCATTTTTTTTGAAGTAAGGGCCTTGGCTTTCGGCGCTGTTGTGGCTTCCATGCTGGCGTATCTGGCTGCCCAGCTGTGTGATGTGCATGTGTTCCATTTCTGGAAACGGGTGACGGGAGGCAAGCATCTCTGGCTTCGCAACAACGGCTCCACTCTGGTCAGCCAAGTGGTGGATACCGGGATGGTCATTTTGGTGACCTACTGGATTGGTGGACTGGCGGGTGTTATTGATGAATCAAGACCAGTATCCAGTCAGCTGCTGCTGCTGATGGCCACTGGCTACTTCTTCAAATTCAGCTTCGCGTTGATCGATACCATCCCCTTTTACTTGGGTTCCAGATGGCTCAAACGCTATTTGCGATATGACCCGATCACCGAAAAGAATTTGACCGAGGACGAAGCATGTCAATCTTCAACCGCATTCTCGAAGGATCCATCCCCTGCCACCGGGTCTACGAAGACGACCTGACGCTGGCGTTCTTGGACATCAACCCCTTGGCCCCGGGGCACACTTTGGTGATTCCTAAAGAACCCCAAGCGACCATTATGGATTTAAGTGAAGAGTCGGCCGCAGGAATTGGCCGGGTACTGCCCTGCATTACCCGCGCCGCGTGTGCCGCGGCCGGAGTGCAAGAATGCAACATCATTCAAAACAATGGGGCTGGTGCGGGACAAGAAGTGATGCATGTGCATTTTCATGTCATTCCAAAGTCGTCTGAATTTGGCTTGCGAAAACAATGGACGCCGCGACCCCTGCAAGACGGAGAAGCGGAAGACATCTTGCGCATCATGCAGGCATCAATCGAGCAGAAATAATCCCACCAATGACAACAAAAAAGACGGCCTCAAAAGAGGCCGCCTTCATGATTTGGGTCAAAGATCCCCCTACTGGATCAGCCCTGCTTTTCGGCAATCGCCGCCTGCCCCGCCGCCAAACGAGCCACGGGCACGCGGAAGGGAGAGCAAGAAACGTAGTCCAAGCCAACGGCATGGCAGAAGAAGATCGATGGTGCGTCACCACCGTGCTCTCCGCAGATCCCCAACTTGAGATCGCTCCGAGTGGAGCGTCCCTTCAAACAAGCGGTCTCGACCAGTTGGCCGACCCCGGTGGTGTCGAGGGAAGCAAACGGGTCCACTGGCAAGACGCCTTGATCCAGATAATCGGGCAAGAATGTGCCGATGTCATCACGGCTGTAGCCGAAGGCCATTTGCGTGAGGTCGTTGGTTCCAAAGGAGAAGAAGTCTGCACACTCCGCCACTTCATCGGCCGTCAGGGCGGCACGAGGAATCTCAATCATGGTGCCGATCAAGATGTCGAGCTTGCCAGAGAACTTCTTCGCCTTCTTGGTGGCAGCAATAACGCCTTCGGCCCGCTCGCGGAGCATGGCCAATTCTTTCTTGGTACCAACAAGCGGAATCATGATCTCAGGCTTGGCTTTGATCTTCTTTTTGGCACACGCAATGGCGGCTTCCACGATCGCTTGCACCTGCATCTCAAGGATTTCGGGGTAAGTGATCGAAAGACGGCAGCCGCGGTGACCGAGCATTGGGTTCATCTCGTGGAGCGAGTCCACTCGACCCTTCAGCTTGGCGGTCGACACACCCATCTCTTTGGCGACCGCCCTCATGGCGGAAGCATCGTGAGGAAGGAACTCATGCAACGGCGGGTCCAACAAACGCACGGTGACCGGAAGTCCCTTCATGGCGGTGAAGATTCCGGTGAAATCCTTGCGTTGGTGAGGGAGCAATTCCTTGAGGGCCTTGCGTCGATCGGCTTCGGACTCGGCCAGGATCATCTTTCGCATCGACATGATGCGATCGCCTTCAAAGAACATGTGTTCGGTCCGGGTCAAACCGATGCCCTCGGCACCGAAATCTCGGGCACGCTTTGAGTCCGCTGGCGTGTCCGCGTTGGTTCGAACGCCGAGTCGACGGAACGAATCCGACCAGTCCAGAACCTTCTTGAAATCACCAGTGATGCCCTTGGGCTGTTCTGGCTTCAGAGTGCTCGCAAACACCTCACCGGTGTTGCCATCGATGGAGAAGATGTCTTTGCGACCGTAGGTCTTCCCGTTCACTTTGACCTTCCCTTTGGCGGCGTCAATTTGAACGTCACCTGCACCGGCCACACAACACTTGCCCCATCCCCGGGCCACCACTGCGGCGTGTGAAGTCATTCCACCCGTGGAAGTCAAAATGCCTGCCGCCATGTGCATGCCATCGACATCCTCGGGACTGGTTTCTTTACGAACCAAGATGACTTTCTCGCCCTTTTGTGCACGTTCCACGGCTTCGTCAGCGGTAAATGCCAAAGCACCAACTGCGGCACCCGGTGAAGCCGGAAGGCCTTTGGCCACACTGCTGTGCCCCTTCTTTGCACCGCTTGGGAACGAAGGCAAAAGCATTTGCGTGACGTGATCTGGAGTGACGCGCATCACGGCTTCTTCTTTGGAAATCAAACGCTCTTTGACCATGTCAGCCGCGATCTTGACGGCGGCTGCACCGGTTCGCTTGCCACTCCGGGTTTGCAGCATGTACAGCTTGCCGCGTTCGATGGTGAACTCAATGTCCTGAACATCGCGGTAATGCTTCTCCAGCTTGGTACGAACTTTCAACAGTTCCTTGTGGGCTTTGGCATCCCATTTGGCCATGTTCTTCACTGGCTCAGGGGTACGGATGCCGGCCACCACATCTTCGCCCTGGGCGTTGATCAAGAATTCGCCGTAGAACTCATTCTTTCCGGTGGATGGGTCGCGAGTAAACGCAACCCCGGTGCCGGAGTCGTCGCCTGTGTTGCCGAACACCATGGTTTGCACGTTGACGGCGGTGCCATTGAGGCCGATGATGCCTTCGATCCGGCGATAAGACAGGGCCTTGTCTCCGTTCCAGCTCTTAAAGACCGCTTCGATGGCTGCTTCCAACTGCCCCATTGGGTTCTGAGGGAACGCCTTGCCAACATGTTTTCGGTAGACCTTTTTGTACAAATCGCAAAGTTGCCGGAGACCCGCCGCATCAACGTCGGTGTCTTCCTTCACCTTCAACTTCTTCTTCAATCCCTCAAAAGCCTCTTCAAAGTGGTGGTGATCCACATCCATGACCACATCACCAAACATGTTGATGAGCCGACGGTAGGCGTCAAAGGCAAAGCGTTCGCCTGCGGCTTCGGCCATGGCCTCAACAGAGTCGTCGTTCAATCCAAGATTGAGAACAGTGTCCATCATGCCCGGCATGGAGACGGCCGCACCAGAGCGGACCGAAAGCAGCAACGGGTTTCGGCCATCACCAAATTTTTTGCCTGTTTCTTTTTCTAAGGTCTTGATGGCTTTGGCCACTTGATCCATCAATCCGGAGGGCATCTTTGCCCCATGGTCGTAGTACGCCGCACAAGTATCGGTGGTGATGGTCAAACCTGGAGGGACTGGAAGGCCAATCGAAGTCATGTCGGCCAGATTGGCGCCTTTGCCACCCAACAGAATGCGTTGATCGGCCCGTCCATCCACCTTCGTGCTGCCGAAGTAATACACCATGCGAGGGGCACGGCTGGAACGGGTGGTGGACTTTTTCTTCTTTGAGGCCATGGGATCTCCTGGAACGGTGGAACGGAAAACGCGTAACGCGCATGGTAGCGAACGAAGCGGTCTTCCTCACCTACGATGCAGACGGATGCCTCTTTCTTTGCAAAAGAATGGTGAAGACTTCCAGTTCCCGAAGGAGCCGGTACGCCTGCTTAGTGGAGGAAACCCCCTTCAAGCACGGTGGTCTATTTCCGCCAAACCGCACGCATGGTGGTGGTGGGAAGATGGGATTGCATTCCGTGTCGATCAAAACGGCCAGCAAACCTGCCAACCCACCAATGCCCCCCTCCAAGACTTCGCAGAGTTCCGGACATATTTTCCCGGAACTTCCACGCCATCTCCCGGCGGCGCCCCATTCACCGGCGGCTGGATCGGCTTCTTGGGCTATGAACTGGGGGCCACGCTGGACCCAGCGTTTGCACAATTCGCCCCACCACCAGGATTGCAAGCTGCGTTCGCGTGGTGTCCCGAACTGGAGGTCGAAGACCGGCTGAAAAATCCGTCGGATTTCGACACGCCCCGCAAGCATGACGACACTTGGGACCATGCCGAACCACACGCAAAAAACCAAGGTTCCGATCTCTGCGCGTCAGCGTGGCGTGAGCGGGTCGGTGCCGTGTTGCATGCGATTGGACAAGGGGACTGCTACCAAGTCAATCTGACTCGGCGCGAATATCGATCTGTCACAGGCCCCTTGGGACCATTGGTTCGCGCGCTTCTCGAAACGGGACAACCCAGACACGGAGCAGACTTGCCTTTGCCTGGCGGACGCCGAATTGTTTCGGTCAGCCCCGAATCATTTCTCGTTCGCCGGGGTGATCAATTGGTCACACGGCCCATCAAAGGCACGCGTCCCAGCGATGGTGATCCCGCTGAACTGCTTAACAGTGCGAAAGATGCCGCCGAACTTCACATGATCGTGGATCTGCTGCGCAACGATCTAGGACGCGTGGCGGTCCCGGGAAAAGTTCGGGTTCGCGAACCTCGCGCTATTGAACGGCACGCCACCGTCCTTCAAACCGTCGCCGAGGTAGAAGCGATCCTTCGCCCAGGAATCGGATTCGAAGACATCATGGCTGCCACGTTTCCTTGCGGGTCCGTGACCGGCGCTCCCAAAATCATGGCCATGCACCAGATTGACCAGCTTGAGGCAAGCCCAAGAGGTCCTTACTGCGGCGCTATTGGCTGGCTTGGTGATGAGGACTTTGAATTTTCCGTGGCAATCCGGACGGCCTTTTTCGAGCCCGAAGCCAACGGCCACCGACTCACTTGGGGCACTGGTGGTGGCATTGTGGCCGACTCAGACCCCGACGATGAATGGTACGAAACCCAAACCAAACATCGTGTGCTTGACTTGGCCCTCGCACCGTGGACGGATCAAACCACCCAGCCCCTTTCCTGAGCGATCTCACGCCGCGGAATACTGAAGACGCTTCGCAGCCTCTTCCACCAACTTCGACAAATGGCGGCGTTGGCGTTGTCCCGCACCGATGCGAAATGAAAGGCCGGCGTACAACCGTCGATCCGACTGCAAGTGCCGGTGCACCAGTTCGGCGGACGCGACGAGCGTCCCTCCACCTGGCAAATCACCCTCGATCCACCAGCCACCTCGGCGCATGGCCAACGCTGCGTCGCTGGCTTCAAAAATAACACCCACCCCACCAACTCCAATGTTGGCCAGCTGAACAGATATGGGTGGTGCCGACACGGGGCGAACCAATGCGGGATCGGCACTCTCATCCCCACTGGCCAGTGCCACCCATGCACGCTCGGCCGCTGCACCGGTCACACCACTTGGCAAAGGTCTGAGCTTCAACCCGGAAGGGCAAGGACCGAGATCGGTTCGGGCCACGCGACGCCGTCTTCGCACACGCGATGGAGCTTTCAACTCCAGCGTGTCTCCCTGACTCGCCAACACCGCGGTCGAAAAATCCCACCGATTCTGTCCGATGGCGATGGTGCCTCGCATTCGGACACCAGGGTCAAGGATCAGAGGATGACCAAAGGCAGTTGGAGCTTCAACCACCACACGCTCCTCAGTCAACCCCCAAACGCGAAGTCTCCATGTCAATCCCCCTTCGTCACCATCAAGGGTGCACTCGATGGTCCCGCCGCGGGCTTGAACCTCCGCCAAGGAATCTCGCCAGTGTTCGGTACGGGATCGACGTGTTTGCATTCTTGAACTCCGTTCTTCCCGCAAACCCCGCGGGACAAGTCCAAGATTCGAAACAACATCCCCAATCTGAAATGGTTTTTGCAGTTCAAGCCCGCAAAGGCCGCGCAAACCGCAAAAGTGGATGCTCGCCGGGGGATGACTCCCAGCCCGCCCGCATCAACACTGTTTGCAGCAACGATTCTGACCAGAGTCGACGCTTCGACTCATCAGCATGCAAGGGTCCATCGTCTTTTGCCGCTGGACCTTCACGCAGCGAAAAAATCATGTCGCGATCGGACCAGACCATCCGAAATCCTTCGGCTTCACCCTCCCCCCACTGCCCACAAGCCAGAAGTGGCCAATACAGGCCGGGAATATCTTCAAAGATCAAAACGCCCTCGTCGGAAAGGCAGGCTTCGATTCGATGCAACAGCCCCACCACTTCCTCCGGAGATACCAGTTCCATAAGGGTATTGCCCAAGAGCAAAGCAGCGTCAAAAGGACCATGCGGAAGTTGTTGTGTGGAATCGCAGAGATCCTGCTGCACCAAATCTTCATGGGTGCCGCATTCTTGAGCGACCCAAGCCAAAGCTCTTTCGTCGTGATCCAAACCCACCACCCGGTGCCCAGCTCCGCGTAAAGGAATCAGAAGTCGACCCGCGCCACAACCCAAATCCAAAATAGTTCTTTGCCCCGAAGAAAAGAGTGATTGCAGCAAATCAATTTGAATGGAATGTTCCTCAGGTTCCAAAGGCATACTGACATCCCGAGCAAACTGGTCCTCAGGATGATCGAGTGGTTCCATCAATTTCGTTTCCCTTGAGGCAATTGGCGTGATGAAAGACGATTGGCTTGTTGAACCTTAAAAGTGCCAAGATCAGGCGATGAGACACCATACGTCCTTTGTTCCTCCGATTCGATGGCGGTAAGAACAAGCTGCTTTGTTTCTTCTTCAGGCCATTGGAGTTGGTCAATCCAAAGGCCGAGTGGCTGTCCTAACGGACGAATCAAGCCCCGACGGCGTAAGCGCAGCAACAAGGGATGGAAGGGCCCTTCACGACGCCGCTTCTTCTTCAACCCAAGAGCAGTCCAAACAACACCACCAATCAACAGTCCAAGGATGGGCCAACGCAATCGACCGCCAATGCCAACCAACACCACCGACACGTCGTCTGAGAAGTCAACACCCAGAAAATCCTCGAGAGCCACTTGAATAGGGAACTTGTTTCCCGTTCCGTATCCGTTCAGGTTTCGGTTCAAATCTTCCCCGAGGTCAGCCAACAACCCCGCGATACCTCGGTTATCCCCCATCGCACGAAACGCCAGGAGATCGCTGGCCGGGGTGGGTTCGAGACGAACCCACTCATTGGGCCCTTGCCGCACTTCTGCCCAAGCATGGGCATCGAGACGCCTGATCACTCGAGATCCATTGGATGGTTCGTCTCCAACCAGCCAGCCCAGGACCACTCTGGCTTCGATACCAAGCGACTGGCACATCGCCACCAACGACGTGGCGAAGAATTCACAGTGCCCCCGCTTGACCCGGAGAAAGGCTTCAATCGGATCTTCATTCTCACGGATGCGAAGCAAGGACAAATCGAGGTCGTACACATACTGACCAGAAGTACTGAAATGACGCTCAATAATTTTTGCCGCCTCAACTTTACGACGAAAACCATCGGAAAGTGTCGCGGGGTCGAAGTCGGCCTCACGCAAAACAGTGCGGGCCCGCGCAGCCATCTTCTCACGAGCAGCACTTTGCGGATTCCACCAATCCCCCCTGCGTTGCGGTCTGGGGCTGGATCCCAAGTAGGAGAGCACTTCTGGCGCTGAGGGGTCCAGACGGGTCACCACCGACCAATTTGTGGTGCCAGGCAACTCTGGCTCTACCACCGCGACGCGTCCGGTCATTCGAATCAATGTGGGAACATCACACTCCAACCGAACCGGAGCGCCCGGAGATCCCAATCTCCATTGCGGTTCGTCCATTTGGAAGCGAAGGGACAATCGGTCACCGGATTCCGGGCCAATCATTCCCACATCACCTTCACCATCCACCATGCGAAGGCTTGACCTTGGGGGATACCAAATTCCATCGCTGGCCGTGGTCAAAACACCACATCGCAAATAGAGATCACCTTGGGCAACCGAGGTGGTCTCTGGACTGACTTCGACGGTTCCAACCACTGATGGATCAGGGACAATCCGTCCACCGGCAACCGAGAGATCAATGCCGTCTTCAACTGCTTGGTCAATCGCTTCGGTCCTGGGAGTGGGAATACGAAACCGACCGATGCTTCTTGGCAAGGCCAAGAAAAGAAGACTGCCTCCGATCAAGCTGACCAAAAAGAGTCGATTGCCAATGCGGTATCTGGCCCGGCGAGCCAAACGTCGCGCGTCCTTCGCACCTTGGTCCTCTCCTGTTTGCCGAAGAATGACCGCCGAGAACGCGAGGCGGGCCCAAATCAACATGGACAGCCACATCAACAACGGCGGCTCGTCCCGCAAGGCCGCCGCGAACACCATCAACGCTGAAAGCGACATCAGCTGGGTTTCGTCACGAGGATTTCTGCGATCAAAGCACTTCAACACCAGAAGGTGCAAAGAAAAATCCGCCAAGATGACTTCAACTTCTAACCCCGATCGAGAACGAAGCACCGCAAACAAAACGGCAGCAATCGCAAGAGTGGCACTCACCAACCGAGGCAAGCGGACTCGTCCTTGAAGGACGGGCCCCGCCAAAACCAAGACAATGACTCCCGGGAGGAATCGTTCCAAACTTCCCCACGCCAGTCCTTCGATCAGCAGCGCGAAAAAAACCGTCCAACTGGTAGCCCGTTGCATCAATTTCATCCGTCCGCTCCAAGATGCAAAGAAGCAGCACCGAGATGACCTTGAATTGGGTCCCAAACATCCGAGGTGTCGATGGTCAAAACACCCTCATCCAACTGTGATGCAATGGCCGGAAGACCTTGCGTAGGGGCTGATTTCGGAACCTTTGCCAGGGCTTCCTCGCCATCGCGGACCCCTTCGTACCCCACACCTTCCCCGACAATGTCCAGTCTCACCCGTTCTCCGCGACGTTCACGGTGCGTCAGGATCGTGGCTGCCAATGAGATCGCACGCTCCATCATGTCTGGACAAGCGCCCCGAAGGTCCAAACGAATCAAGATCCGTGGCGGATGAATGCGCCCCCTCTGACGTGAGAGCAAGACACCGTGTCGCAGCGTCGCACGAGCGGCGATATCACTGCGACGGTCGCCCAACCGCCAGCCCCGAATACCAAGAGGTTCACCATCGTCACCGGTCTGTCGACGAGAAGTCTCACCGAGCCCACGAGATCCCAAAGCACGCAACATATGAGGTGGGAGATCGAAGTGACGAGGTCGTACCACCAATTCCCGGTCAATATCCCAGCGCACCCTTTTGCCCAACAAGCCGAACGGAAAGCCAGACTCGGCTTGCAATCTTGACCAGGTGTGTACCCCACGATTCGGCGGTGTCCACGCCAGATGGACCAAGCGTGTGGCCCGCGGCGCGAGATGACCCACCCGGGTGCCCAAAAGCTGCCGCCCCCCCTGATCCAAAATAATGGTGCCGCTCAGTTCGATCGCCAAAGCATCACCACCACTGCGTTGGTGAATCATCACTGGCATTCTGGCTTGGGCCCCGGCCCGCAACAGCGGAATGGATTCCGGAGCGGCTTGAAATCCCAACATCATTGGGCCCGACTGCAGACCTCCAGACAAAATCGCCGCGACCAACAATGCGAAGACAAAGACCAACAAATTCAGGCCCGCCAGCATGCCTATGGCCCCCAATGCCAAGACCAAGATGAAAAAGAACATGCCTCCCGGCCGAACGAGCGTTTGCCTAGATGCCGCTCGGGTGTGCATATCAAAAGGATAGGTTTGCTTTGGATCAGGCTGGGGTGGAATCCACTGAAGCATTCTCTTCGCTTGCTTCAACTTCTTCGGTCACAGCCTCTTCATCTTGAGAGGTTGAGGACGCCAGATTGCTTGGCACATCTTTGGTGCGATCAAAGCCATCGACCAAAGGCAGATCATCCAAAGAGCCAAGGCCGAAGACCCGCAAAAACTCTCGGCTGGTCCCGTACAAGTTGGGCCGACCTGGAACTTCTGCTTGGCCCACAATTTGTACCAACCGATGTTCGGTCAAAAGACGGAGGTGGTCTTGGCTGGCCACACCCCGCAACTCATCGATCTCGGCTCGAAGGACCGGCTGTCGCCAGGCCACAATGGACAAGGTCTCCAATTGGGCCGGACTGAGTTCGCGACGCTTTTTCTCATGATGAACATGGTCAAGCAGCGGAGAAATGTCTGGGTGGGTCAACAACTGCCAGCCTCCCGCGAGACGCTCTATTCGGAACGCTCGATCTTGCTCGGAATAGAAGGTGTTGAGGTGTTCAATGGCTTCACGAACCTGAGCTTCGCGCCCCTTTCCACTGAGACCAAGCCAGTTGGCCAGTCGACCTTCACCAAGTGGCTTGTCGGCAGACACCAACAGACCTTCAATTCGCCTGGTCAATGGCATGGACTCAAGACGAGATGGCTCAGTGGTGGGGCCAGCGTCGGTTGGGCTGCTTCTAATGGTGGCTTCGTCAGAAGGGGACAAACTCAGTTCTTCCCGGCCAGATCGATTCGTGTTCGTGAGACCTGCTGTGCGGCCTCTGATTCCTCGACCGAACTGCTGCTCTGGACGCCAGCGTTGGCCTCGGCCAATGCTGCTCGGGCTGTCTCAAGATCAACCTCAGAAGGCTCTTCACACTGCTCTGCCAGAACCACCAACCCCTCAGATCCTACTTGGGCAAAACCACCGTGGACCGCAAACCACTGGGTGTCGCCTTCGGTGTCGAGGCGAAGCAGGCCGCTTCCCAACTTCACCAAAAACGGCGCTCGCCCGTCTGCCACACCAAGTTGTCCATCGTGGGCTGGGATGCTTGCGTATTCCACCGAGCCTGAGAAGGCAGCGGCAGATGGAGTCACAATGCGGCAGGAGAATGACATGGAGTTCCTTTGATGCGTTTGTGGATGCTCGGGAAGAGCGTGATCAATCCTCAAATCGGCCTACGGCGACGGACACGTTGTGCCCCCCAAATCCGAAGGTGTTGTTCAATGCCAACCGTACCGTCCGTTCCCGAGCGGTGTGGGGGGTAAAATCCAATCCGGCAAATTCTTCGTCTGGGTTGTCGCAATTGATCGTAGGTGGCACCACCCCATCTCGGCAGGAAAGGACGCTAAAGACGGTCTCCAGTCCCCCGGCCGCCCCAAGGGTGTGACCAATCATGCTCTTGGTGCTGCAGACCGAGATCGATGGGGCGTGGTTGCCGAAGAGATTCTGGATGGCCCGAACCTCTGCAACATCGCCAAGCGGCGTGGAAGTGCCATGGGCGTTGATGCTGTCAACATCTTCCAGATTGCAGCCCGCATCTTCCAGAGCGAAAGCCATAGCGCGGCGGCCGCCCTCGCCTTTTTCGTCCGGGGCCGTGATGTGTCCGGCGTCACCGGTGATGCCCCCGCCCAAGATCTCGGCATGGATCTGGGCGCCTCGCGCTTTGGCGTGCGCCAAACTTTCCAGAACCAAAATGGCAGCGCCTTCGCCCATCACAAATCCATCACGGTCTCGATCAAACGGCCGCGACGCCTCCATAGGCGAGTCATTGCGGGAAGTCGACATGGCTTTCATGGCCCCAAAGGAGCCAATGCAAAGTGGCGTGATCGAGGCTTCCGATCCCCCGGCGACCATCACATCCGCGCGGCCCAGTCGAATGAGATCGCAGGCGGAAAGAATGTTGTGGCCACCAGTCGCGCATGCGGTTCCGATGGCCGAATTCGGCCCTTTCAGTCCGTGTCGAATCGAGATGTTGCCCGCGGCACTGTTCAGCATGAGACGCGGAACGGTGAACGGACTGATCCTTCGGGGGCCAGACTCTTGTAGCTTTTCAATGCCCTGCTCAATGGTGGAAATGCCGGCGACTCCCGAGCCCACCACAACACCATGGCGATAAGGGTCTCCGGAGGTGAAGTCAAAACCCGAATTCTGAACCGCTTCTTCGGCGGCCCACATCGCGAGCTGACAATATCGATCCATCCGCCGAGCAGATTTGTCATCAACCACTGGCGCTGGCGTCCAATCGCGAACCTCACCAGCCACTTTGCACGACCACACCGAATCGGCTTGATCAAAGCATTGGATGGTGTCAATACCCGACTTGCCTGATTGCAAGGCAGACCAAATGGAGGACACATCACGGCCGAGGTTGGTGATGGCCCCCAAACCAGTCACCACAACACGCTGATGGTCTGGTCTTGGTGATGAAGATGCAGCGGTCATAGGCCGGTGATCCGTTCGCAATCGGGCTTAGCCGTTCTGCTTGCTCTCAATGAACTCGATTGCTTGGCCGACCGTTTGGATCGATTCAGCTTGATCTTCGGGAATTTCGATGCCGAAGGTTTCTTCAAGCTTCATGACCAACTCGACCACATCAAGGCTGTCGGCTTTGAGGTCCACAATGAAGTTGGACCCCATGTTGACGCTGTCGACCTCGACGTTGAGTTCTTCGGCAACGACGGAAAAGACTTTTTCTTGCAGCTCGCTCATGGGAATTCTCTCCGCGGCCCCGGTTTGGGACGGCATGGATTGGGGAAGGGTAGCCGAGCTCCGAGGCTCCTGCCACCGAGGCGGAGGCTTGGGGATGATCAGTCGGTCATACCACCGTCAACGGCCAAAACCCGACCATTGATGTAAGAGGCACCATCGCTGGCCAAAAACGAAACCGCGTGTGCGATTTCCTCTGGAGTACCAAATCGCTTGGCCGGGATACGCTTGGTGGCCTCGTCTTTCACCAGATCAGGCAGGGCATCGGTCATGTCCGTGGCAATGAATCCCGGAGCCACCACGTTGGCGGTGACCCCCTTGCCGGCGAACTCCTTGCCGATGGTCTTGGTGAACCCGATCATGCCGGCCTTGGCCGCGGCGTAGTTGGCCTGACCTGGATTGCCCATGACACCACTTACAGACCCCACATTGATGATGCGTCCAAATCGGCCCCTCATCATGGGACGAACTGCGGCACGGCATGCCACAAACGCGGACCGAAGGTTGACGTGAATGACTTCATCCCACGCTTCATCCGACATTCGAAGAAGCAGGTCGTCACGGGTAATACCTGCATTGTTGACCAAGATGTCGAATCGGCCGTGTCGCTCGGCGGCCTCGGTCACCGCCGATGCCAAAGCTTCGCCGTCACCAATGTCACAGGGACAGGCTTCGGCACTCCCTCCCTGGTCAGTGATCTCCTTGGCCAACGCCTCAAGGCGATCCGCAGAGCGAGCCACCAAGATCACGTGACAGCCATCGGACGCCAGCTTCACAGCAATGGCTCGGCCAATACCCCGGCTTGCGCCGGTCACAAATGCAACACGTCGATCCATGACGTCTAACTCCACTTAACATTCCCCGAAGATTTTTATATTCGGGGCAAAAAGATTGTTCGATCAGGGCACCATCGGTGGCTTCCGCCGACGGCCGATCGGACGTCGACTGTTGGCCGGACCTCCCCCGCCAAGGCTGGGACTGTTGGAGCTGGAGTAGCCCGCTTCATCTGAGCCTTCGTCGAGGAATGCCTGCACTTTGATCACCTCATCGGGAAGCGCGGCCAGAGCCTGCTCGCGACGATTCAAGGCGTACCACACCGCCACTGGATCGGCCGAGTACAGCCGGTCCACCATTTCAGGATTGCCCCACTGGGACTTAAACTTCGAATCAATCGTCTCGAAGGTCCACATTTGAACTTGGTCGTCCAACCCTGCGGCAAACCAAGCCAGAACTGCAGAACCACCTTCCTCTTCGTCGGTCCCAAAGTGCAATTCAAGGGTGTCCACTTCGGCCAAGATTTCATCATCAAACCCACCCAAGTCGTCCAAGGCTTCAAGTTGCAACACATCGTCGCTTGAGACCATGGTGCGGAGCATGCCCATGTTGCCTTCCAGCATGGCATTGAAGAAGGTCAGTACCTTTTCACGCTCTTGTTGTGTGCCAGCCATGTCGTCCGCAAGCATCAAACGAGGGTCAAGATTGAGCTTGGCAATCAACTCGGTCCCGCTGAGCTGCTTGACTTCCACCACCACAGGCTCCGGCTGCGTCACCACTGGCTTGGGCTTTGGTGGCGGAGCCTGAACGACCTCTTCTTGTCCTCCGCAAGCCACAAGCAGTGAGGACAGAGAGGACAGGATCAATGCGGACGGCAGTCGGTCAAGGTTCGGCATGGCTGGTCACTTTGCGCTCACGGTCAATTCGACGCATCAGCCCCCTTAGGACGGTCCCGGGTGCAGATTCGTGGAATTCGAGTGTACCCGCGGCGGGGAAGTTCTGGCAGGATTCTGCCCAACGGACTGGCGAAGTGAGCTGAGCGACCAGATTGGCACGAATGGAGCTGGTTTCCGACGAATGCGGCTGCGCCGTGACGTTGGACCAAACGGGAACGCTGGGCGGCCGCAAATCCACACTCTCAAGCACCTTGGCCAGTCCGTCAGCTGCGGGGGCCATGTGCTCCGAGTGAAAGGCCCCGGCCACCGAGAGGCGAGAGCAACGCAGACCACGTTCGGCCGCCAGAGCTTCCGCCCGGTCGCAAGCTTCCGCATCTCCCGCAATGACCACCTGTCCTGGGGCATTGAAATTTGCGCAGGAGAGCACCGCACCATCCGCCGCATCGCTGGCCAACTGGGCCACCACGTCATCCTCAGCGCCAATCACCGCGACCATCCCCCCAGCCCGAGCAAGCGCGGCTTCTTGCATCAATCGCCCCCGTTCGGCCACCACCTGAAGTCCGTCGCCAAAGTCCATTGCTCCAGCAGCGACCAACGCGGTGTACTCACCCAAACTCAGTCCCGCTGCCCCCGACAACTGATGACCTTGTTCGGCCAAAGCCCGCCAGACCGCCACCCCAATCGCAAACAATGCTGGCTGGGCCACATTGGTTTGATTCAATGCCTCCGTGGGTCCCTCGAAGCACAGCGTCGTCAGGGACTGACCAAGCTGATCACCAAGAATGGTATTGGCCTCTGAAAGTGTGTCCCGAACGGTTGCGTCGGTCTCGCTCCAAACACGTCCCATACCGATGGATTGGGCCCCTTGCCCGGGGCACAACAAAAACGTTTCCATGTTGCCATCCTCTTATGCGGTTTCAAACACGCCAAACATTGGCCGCCCAAGTCAAGCCAGCGCCAAAGGCAACAAACATTGCCAAGTCACCCGCGGCCAACTTCCCTTCGCTTCGAAGTTCGTGCAAAATGATGGGAACCGATGCTGCTGATGTGTTGCCGTAGCGATCAATGTTGATTCGAAGCTTCTCATCTGGAATGTCGTTGCGTTCCATGGCTTTCTGCAAGATCCTGATGTTGGATTGGTGACAAAGGAACTGGCTGATGTCTTCGGATTTCAACGCCGTTGCCTCCAAACCGGAAGCTATCACTTCCCCGAATTTCGTCACCGCAAAGCGATAAATATCTTGGCCGCTCATGCGAACAAAGCCCGGACGAATAGGGTTTTCACGGTCCCATTCTGGGATTTGCGACTCGTCCATGGGGCGATACAGTTTTTCCCAGTCGCGTCCGTCGCCCTCGGTCATCTGCCAGAGGCACCCACGTCGAGTGTCTTCGTCGGCCGTCACGACTGCGGCTCCCGCACCATCTCCAAACAAAATAGAAACCCGACGGTCGTTGTAATCCATCATCCGGGTGAGGAACTCACACCCGATGACACCCACCGTCTTGGCTCGACCACTCCGCACCATCGTGTCGGCGACATTGAGGGCGTAAACAAACGAGGAACAAGCGGCCACCAAATCAAACGCTCCGGCCGGCGTTGCGCCCACATTGGCCGCAATCCGGCAAGCTCCACTGGGAACAGTGGAATCTGAGGAGCAACTGCCATTGATCACCAAATCAAGATCTGAGCCCTTCATGCCGGCATCCGCAAGTGCGGCATCAAGCGCCTTGGTGGCCATGCTGACTTGTGACTCACAGTTAGGGTCGGCTTTTCGACGCTCTCGGATACCTGTGCGTTGCAGAATCCACTCGTCGGAGGTGTCCATGATTTTCTCAAGATCAGAATTGGTCAGCCGACCTTCAGGAAGACCTAAGCCAGTTCCCGCGATGCGGACGCCGGCTTGACCATGAAATTGCGGTTCTGTCATATTTCCACCACACCCAAGTTTGAACGGCGGGAAAAGCCCGATGCCCCCAACGCGTTCAAATAAAAATCAGTCGGCGTTTTTGGTCCGAATGGACAAGCCCGGGCGCACAAAGCCACTGCTGGTGCAGGCGGCATGAGGCAGCTTGGGTTGGCCGGTCACTGGGCAGAGCACAGTGTGGGGGCGGGCGATCTTGTGGTGAGCGCGACGCTTGTTCCGACGCGAACGAGATACTCGATGGGTTGGTTGCATCTCAAAGACCTCCAAGCCCTCTACGGGCGAAGCGAAGATCATAGCCCAAATCCACATCAAAGGGAAGCCACCAAGATCAACCCCCCAACCCTACGCCATGGGCTAGGATTGTTTCCCGATGCATATTTGTGTCAATGGCACCAATCATGATGTTCCCGACGCCTGCACCGTGGCCGATTTGTTGCGTGAAATCGGGCTTTTAGGACGCCCAGTGGCAGTCGAAGTGGATCGAACCGTGGTGCCTTACGCCGAGCACACCACTTTCGTTCTGGAGCCTGGCGCTGTGGTGGAGTGCGTCACGCTGGTAGGAGGAGGCTGAAATGGCCGCAGACCACACCCCCCCACTGCAGGTGGGCTCATTTTCCCTGAAAAGCCGCTTGGTGGTGGGAACCGGAAAATACGAAACCTACGAGGTCATGCAAGACGCCTTGGCCGCCAGTGGCTGTGACACCGTCACGGTTGCGGTGCGGCGCGAGCGGCTTTTGGACGACCAAGGGCGGTCGTTGCTCGACTTCCTCGACCTCGACCGGTACACCATCCTTCCCAATACCGCCGGCTGCTTCACGACCGAAGATGCCGTGCGAACGGCCCGCTTGGGACGAGAATTGCTCGACCAACTGGGCAACCCCGGCAAGGACTGGGTCAAACTCGAAGTCT
>Ga0160422_10000090_pt1 | contig 47987 bp, 44 predicted proteins | sample Fk160mmetaG_FD_108192 | JGI IMG/M metagenome (GOLD analysis project Ga0160422, IMG submission 108192) | Marine microbial communities from the Central Pacific Ocean - Fk160115 60m metaG | ecosystem: Environmental > Aquatic > Marine > Oceanic > Photic zone | place: The Central Pacific Ocean... | reverse complement strand
TCATAACCCAGCTATTGTAATTGACTCAATAATATATAAAACTAGAAACTATATTAAGGGGGAGAAATGAGTTTACCTGTAGTTGATTATCTTAAATTGCCTGAAGATGAAGATCCTTATTTAGAGGGATTCAAGTGTAAAGACTGCGATTCAATTTTTTTAGGTGAGAGAAACGTTTGTTCAAAATGTTTTGCTAGAGGAACTTTAAGTGCAGTTAAATTAAGCAATAAAGGAAAGCTCTATTCTTATTCGATAGTTTTTAGATCTTTTCCGGGAATAGAAGTACCGTATATTTCGGCCATTGTTGATTTAGAGGGTGGAGGAACTGTAAAAGGGAATTTGATAGATTGTGAACCAGATCCAGAAAAAATAGATTTTGATATGCCTGTAGAAGTTGTTTTTGGAGATGCTCTAGGCAGAAAAGATAAAGATGGGAATAGTTACATAAGCTATTTCTTTAAACCAATTTCATAAGGGAGAAAATTATGAGTGATGTATATGTTTTAGGTGTTGATATGATCAAGTTTGGTAGGTTTCCTGAAAGGACAGTTCCTGACCTTGGGGCAGAGGCTGCTTTATTAGCGTTGGATGATGCAGGATTGAATATTGGAAATATGGAAGCCTTCTACTGCGGAAACTTGGGACAAGCAAATGCAATGGTTGGTCAACGTATTCTTCAAGAAATTGGTCAAACTGGAATCCCAGTTGTAAACTGCTCTAATGCTTGTGCAACAGGCGCTACGGCATTTAGAGAAGCATGGACCTCGATAAAGGCAGGTTTGTATGATGTTGTTTTAGCAGTAGGTGTAGAGCAGATGGGAACTGGTCTCTTAGGAGGAGCTGGTGGAGGTGCCGGCATTCCAAAAGAAGGTTTATTAGGCTCTGGAACTATGCCAGCTGTTTTTGCTGAGGCTGGAATGGAGCACTCAAGACAATACGGAACTACATTCGAGCAGTTTGCAAAAATATCTGTAAAAAATCATCATCATTCAACAATGAATCCTAAAGCAAGGTATCAGATTGAAACACCTTTAGACGAAGTTATGAATGCAGAAATGATTTCATATCCAAACACTAAACTGATGTGCTCAGTAAACGTTGATGGAGCTGCCGCAGCAGTTCTGGTTTCAGAAAAAAAAGCAAAAGAACTTGGTATGCAAAGGGCTGTTAGAGTAAAAGCTTCAGTCATGACTAGTGATCCTTATCAAGAGAGGGACCTCGTAATGCCAGATGTAAATTCATGCACAAGAAAAGCTGCAGCTGAGGCTTATGAAATGGCTGGGCTTGGTTCAGATGATATCGATTTGGTTGAGTTGCATGATTGTTTTGCTACTGCTGAAATGTTGCACTACGAAAATCTTGGATTATGCGCAGACGGGGAAGCTGGGAGACTTATCGATGAAGGAGAAGTCGATCTGGGAGGAAGAATTCCGGTAAATGTGTCAGGCGGATTACTCTCGAAAGGTCATCCATTGGGTGCGACCGGAATAGCGAATATATATGAAGTATGTACACATCTAAGAGGCGAGGCAGGAGCTAGACAAGTAGAAAATGCAAAAATTGGCATGACTCATGTAATTGGATTAGGAAGTGCGTGTGGAATACACATCTTAGAGAAAGTTTAGTTAAACATGCTTATCGGAGTTGTTAGTGATACACATAACAACCTGAAAAATATTAAAACCATTATTTCTATATTCAACAGTGAGAGTGTTGAATTGGTAATACATACTGGTGATATTACGAATGCTAGTGCCATTGCTGAATTCTCCAATTTAAATTGTGAGTTTTTAGGAGTCTATGGAAATAATGATAGAAACGAGAAAGGTCTAAAGGAGACTGTAAAAGAGTTCAGCTTTCATTTCCAAGATCCCCCACTATTCATTAAAAAAGCTGGGAAAAAAATAGGAATTTTTCATGAGCCTGAAATCATAAGTTCTACACTAGAGTGGAATAAAGCTATAGACTTAATCCTTCATGGACATACCCACAGATACAGAAAAGAACTCATCAATGACACTCTATATTTCAATCCAGGGGAGTCAGCAGGTTTCTTAAAAGGAAAAAATGCTATTGGTGTAGTAAATCTAGAAAACCTTGAAACTAAAAGAATTTTCTTTTGATCAGAGAAATGCAAAGCAATAAAAATAAACTTAAAGGTAGCGAAATGAGTAGAGTTCTTAATGGCCTTGACGAGAAATTCTGTTCGAATAGAGCATTGAAAATAAAAGTAAACACAGAGGGGGCATAATTAATACTGGATACCTCTAGCTGAGCTGGTGTTAAAAAAATAATTGCAGTAAAAAAAAATACTAGTAATTTATTTTTTTTAAATATTTTTCCAACTTGATAACTGCAAATTAATACTGCAGTAATGTAAATCCACCAAAACATTTCATTATTTTAAGATATTTAAAATATCATCTTTTATAAGTTTTCCTCTCCAATCTGTAATTTCACTCAATGAAAGATCTATTCCGCTTATTAGTGTCAACCTAAGAAAATCCTTTTGAGACTTCTTTGAAAAAAACAAAGTTGGATTAATATGTTCTCTCGCGGCTATTTTTTGAACAGCATTATTGAACATGTAGAGCATTTCTTCTTCACGAGCTTTGGGCAAGCTTCTAACTAATTCTCTGGAATTATCATGTCTCTCAAAAGTTACCTTTATGAGTTGTGATATGTCTTCATCGTGCCAATTCAGTTTTTTAGAGGTTTCTAACTCTTCTCTTTGATCCAAAAAAAGATTTATCAAGTACTCTACATCCAAAGATGCATATTTCAATTGACTATCTGTAAGTGGTCTTCTCAGCCAATTGGATCTAGTTTCGTTCTTTTCCAAAATAATCCCCAATTTTTTTTCTACCAGGAGCCGATAGCTCACAGAATAATCGCCATTCAGAAACGCGTTAGCAATTTGGGTATCAAAAACATTACACATCTTTTTATTAGTCCAAGAGTAGATTGCTTCTAGATCTTCTTTGCAAGAATGCAATATCTTTGTCACTGAGTCCGAATATAAAAAGCTACATTTGTCTTTAGGATCATCTATCAACAAAGTATCTATGAGATAGATTTCGTCTTCATCATTAATTTGAAGTAATGCCAATCTCATATTGTCTTTAGTTGTTCTTCTGAACTCTGTATCAACACCAACATATGACTTATTCAATAACTCTTCATTTAAGTATGCTAAGTCTTCTATGGAATCAATATAAGTATACAAATCTGATTCCAATTATTATTCTTTAGACTGCTGATGAACAATATCTAAGATTTCCTCTTCAGGCGCGAATCCCATCACAACTTGTTTAAAAATTTCCTTTAATCCTACAAGATCCCTGGAGATCTCTGCTTTTTTAACTAGATCTATATAGCGTTCCAATTCTTTAGCAGAAAGGCAATCTTCTTCGGCTCTGAGAATTTGTTTGTGTTCTGTAGTGCTTACATTATCCCCAATCAATAATTCTTCAAATAGTTTTTCACCACGCCTTAAACCTGTAAAAATAATCTCAATTTCACCTTCCGGATTAAGGTCGTCTTTTAATTCCATTCCACTCAAATTGATTAATCTTTTTGCTAGCTCGTAGATTTTTACAGGCTCACCCATATCTAAAACAAATACATCTCCACCGACTCCCATTGCTCCGGCCTGAATAACCAATTCAGCTGCTTCGGGAATAGACATGAAATATCTTATTACCTCTGGATGAGTAACAGTAACTGGTCCACCCTCTTTAATTTGTTGTTGAAAAAGAGGTATAGCTGATCCAGAAGATCCTATAACATTGCCAAATCTGACCATAATCATTTTAGTTTTAATCTCTTTTGGTACTGATTGAAGAATTAACTCTGCGAACCTTTTAGTCGCGCCCATTATGTTAGTAGGTCTCACTGCTTTATCCGTCGAAATTAAAACAAATGTTTCAACTCCTGCTTGAATAGCTGAATCAACACACGTTTTAGTTCCTAAGATGTTATTGATAACTGCTTCAAAGGGATTCTCCTCTACTAAAGGAACATGCTTATAAGCAGCAGTATGATAAATGGTATCTACTTTGAAAGCCTCCATCACTTCAACCATTCTTTTTTGATTATTAACAGATGTTAAGACCGTAAATAATTCAGTTTCAGTCGCAAAATTTTCAATTTCATTTTTTATTGAGTAAAGGCCAAATTCATTTGAGTCCAACAGTATGACTTTCTTAGCTTTATTCTTTGCAACTTGCCTGGATATCTCAGAGCCAATAGATCCACCAGCGCCAGTAATCAAAACGACTTTGTTTTGAATATTTCTATCAATAAGAGTTTGATTTGCTTCTACCTCATATCGTCCCAATAAATCTGATATATCCACCTCTTTTAATTCAGATACTAAAATTTTTCCTTGGGCTAATTCAGCTAAACCAGGCAATATCCTTACTTTTAAAGAAAAATTTTCAATTTCCTTTAATAAAGACCTCAAAGTTGATTTGGAAGCCGATGGAATAGCTATAAGTACTTCATCAATTTTCCCTTTAAGAGCTAATTTCTCTAATTTTTTTGGGTGAAGCACCTTGATACCACCAATAAAGTTTCCATGCAGAGATGAGTTCTGATCTATAAAAGCAACTGGTTGCATTTCTTTACTCACGCTCAAGGCACTTGCTAATTGTATTCCTGCTGAACCTGCTCCATAAATTACTACTCTTTTTTCTGATCTCCTGTCTCTTAAAAAATAATTAGCTGTTAGTCTGGATGCAGTAATAAAGAATGAGAAAGAGATGAGCCCTATTAACCACCCCTCAGAAGTGATTAGTGATTCCGAAGATTTTTCAAAGATAAATTTCGTTATGTAAAAATATGAAATTTTACTAATGATACTGAGGATAGAGACAAGGAGCGTAGCCTTAGCGAGAATAAAAATAACTGAAAGATCTATATATCTCACGACCGAACTATAAACACCAAAGTACCAGAACGTTATCAAACAAAGAAAAGGTATCCAAGATAAACTTATTAGCTCTTGGTAAGTGACTAATCTTAAATCTACATCGCTTGTTATCAATGCTAAAAGCATTGATACGAGTAGTGACACAAAGTCACTAGTGAGGGCTAAAAGCTTTTTATTTAGCCTTGAAGTCGCTAATAGAGATTTTTTTAAATTCATTGCTAAGCAATTGTCATATTATAGTTGTTAATGTGAAATACCATCACGTTTAAAAACTTTAAAAAAAGTGAGCCAGATTATTTTCAAATCAAAGACGAATGACATTTTTTTTAAATACTCTTTTTCAAATTCCACTTTCTTTTGAATGGAAAGGTCATCTCTTCCATTAATCTGTGCCCATCCCGTGACGCCAGGCTTAAGACGAGAAATTCCACTGTCTGATCTTAAATTTATTAAGTCATCTTGATTAAAAAGGGCAGGTCTTGGGCCTACAAAACTCATAGATCCTTCTAAAATTGAAAAGAGTTGTGGCAACTCATCTAAGCTTGTTCTTCGCAAAAAACCTCCTATTGGGGTGAGAAACTTCTCAGGATCAGATAGTAAATGAGTCGCAACTGATGGTGCACAAATTTGCATTGTACGAAATTTAGGCATATTAAAAATAATATTGTTTTGCCCGACCCGTTTTGACCAATACAGTACTGGGCCTTTAGAGCTTAACTTGATTGCCATAGCTATTAAAACCATGACTCCAAATAATACAATTATTGCAAACAAAGCCGACGTAAAGTCAAAGATATTTTTCATACTTTAATAAACTTATCGCATAAAAAAGTAGCGCTAAGAGCCAATAATAGCAACGAAAAGAAGATTTCTAAGTGATTGCAAATCTTCTCAAACTTATTATGCATATTTAAATCTAATGTGAGCTTGATTTACTGGAACCCTCTTTGATACTTATTGATTATATCTAATTGAAGTTTAATAATTTTCTCTTCGTCATAAAGCTCCAATGCCCGTTTTCTACCATTTTCTCCCATCTTTTTTGCTTTAACTGGATTTAAAATTAATTCGCTAATTGATTTCGCTAGTAAATTTGGTGACTTAATTGGCACTATTATTCCAGTTTCATTGTGGATTACTTCTTCCCGAGACCCTCTGATGTTTGTTGCTAGTACAGGCAACCTCATCATCATAGCTTCGATTATACTTCTTGGCATTCCCTCTCTCCATGAAGGCAGGACATACAGATCCATTATTTTTAATAAGTCTGGAACGTCCGACCTATAGCCAGTCAAAATCAAATTTCTTCCAAGAGATTTTTGAGCAATTTTTATTGATTCTTCAACACTCTCTGCATGATCATGAACTTGTCTTTCGCCTATGAGCAGGAAAAAACAATTATTGTGATGAGAATTAACTTGTTCAGCTGCTTGAAGGAAATCCTCGATTCCTTTTTCTTTAACTAACCTGCATATTAATCCAACAACAAAAGAATTTTCTGGAATATCTAAACTCTTTTTAATGTCTGCAGAATTATATTTTAGATTAGGATCAAATTTTTTTTTATCTACACCATTGCCTATGGGATAAATATGCTCAGCGGGCAGTATCCTATATCGTTTTGCACTTTCCGCATCTTCTTTGCTTTGCGTAAAAAGTACATCGGTCATAAAACCTAACAAACACTCTAAAAAAATAAAAAAATATTTTTTTAAAGGCGGCATATTTTCATGAAAATAAAAGCCATGGGCTGTGTAAACCACTATTGGTATTTTTGTAAAAATTGCTGCAAACCTGCCTATCATAGCTGCAACAGGTGTGTGAACGTGTAAGACATCGAATGAATTTTCTTTCAAATATTTATAAAGTTTTAATGAGGACTGGAGGTGTTTGAATATATTCAAACTCCTTTCTATGGTTATTGTTTCAATTTTGTAACCAGCATCCAATAAAGAATTCGTATATTTTCCTTCCGTACATACTGACGTGACATCGTGTCCTTGTTTAATTTGTGCATCAATCAAAGGTAAGAGGAATTTTTTGACTGTAAAATCTACTGCGCAGAGCTGACAAATTTTCAATTTAAATTTCCTTCCTTTGTTGTGTACTCAATTATTTATGGATTCAAATTAAAATATAGATATAAATTTAACCTTTTAAAGATTTTCTTTCCACACTTCTAGGCAAAACAAAGACCATAGAACCTTAGCTCTCCCATCCTCCGAAAGATCAATTTTTCTATTAACTAAATCATCAATGAAATTTAACGGGAGAAATTGTGAAGAATAACTGTCAGTTTTAACACGATCTAGAATATTTTCATTCAAATCATTATTAACCCACTTCGTTAGTGGTACTTCAAATCCTCTTTTTGGCTGATTTATGATCTCTTTAGGTAAGTATTTTTTTCCTAGCTCTCTTAAAATAAACTTTGTATTTAACCCATTAACCTTAAACTTGTCTTTCAAAGTGGGTGCTAACTCAAGCATATCTTTGCTTAAAAAAGGACTTCTACCCTCCATTGAATTAGACATAGTTGCTATATCCATCTTTTTTAAGAGATCACAAGGTAAAATTAGCTTAAAATCCTTGATAAGAATTTTCGATAAATTAGAAATAGACTCTTCATCTATTTTTTGGATACATTCTTCGATTTCTCTGAATGTATCGTTGCTATCAAAGCTTATTACGTCTTCCAATAAATCATTAGTGGCAGTGTTATAGAAAGCTAAGCCCTCTCGACCTGACAGTTTGAGGAGTCTAAAGAGATAATTATAGTATGATTGCTTTTGGCTTGGCTTAGGTAAGAGTTTATTTAGAAATGAAAAAATTTTTGCTAAATTAATCCAGTTATTAGCTATAGGTACGTATCTTCTATAACCCCCGAAAAGTTCATCAGCGCCATCTCCATTTAAAATTACCGTCACATGCTTTTTTGCAGCTTCACTAACATAGTAGCTTGGTATGGCACTGCTATCCATAAAGGGTTCTCCGTAGTTTAATAAGATTTTCTCAATATCGTCTCTCAGATTCATAGAAATAGATATCTCAGTATGCTCAGTATCGTATTTCTCGGCTGTTAGGCGTGCCAATGAAGATTCGTCAAATACTCCATCAAATTTCACAGTAAATGTTTTTAATGAGTCAACATATTCGCTGGCTATAGCTACAATTAAAGAACTGTCTATGCCTCCGCTTAAAAATGCACCAACCTCCAAGTCTGAGGAAAGTAAACGGTTACGTACACTACTATGTAAGCAATTATCAACCTCTTCTAATGCTAGATCAAAATCGTCGACTTTACTCTTTTTATAAAATTGTAAAATATCAAAATAAGTTTTTTGATGAAGTTGCACTTTTTGAAGAGAAACAGTAAGCGTTGTCCCAGGTAAAACCGCAAATACATCTTGGAAAGGTGTTCTGTTACCATAAAAAAAGCCATTTCTTAGGTAAGAGTAGATCTCACTTGAGTCAACATTTAATTCTTGAATACTGCCATTTAATGCATTCAGCTCACTTGCAAAAATAAAAATATCCTTTTTTTTATAATAATAAAGGGGTTTTTTTCCAGATCTGTCCCTCCCTAAGATTAAGTTTTCCTTTTGAATATCTAAAATTGCGAAGGCAAACATACCATCACACATGGTAAGGGCTAAGTCCCCATATTTTATATATAGTGCTAGAAAGGTTTCCGTATCGGATTGAGTCATAAACTCGTGTTCCTTCAGCTCCTTACGTAAATTTAGATGATTGTATATCTCTCCATTAAAGATAATCACCCAGTTGCCAATAATATAAGGCTGAGATCCTTGAAAAATATCTTGAATAGATAATCTTGTATGAACTAGGCTTAAGTTCTTGAAGGTATAAGAAGACTGTTCATCTGGTCCCCGATGGTAAAGGAATTTATGAATACTATTTATATCTCCTTGAGGATAATTCAAAAATCCTGCTATTCCGCACATCCTTATTTATAAACTATTTAGTTGAGTATGTTAATTTTAAGAAATCTTACTTAGGATAGATCGATGTCAGACGAAGTTAAGAGATACCTACTATCGTAGTCACGGGCTAACTTTTTTCCCAATAGATTCGGTAGTTCCTTTTTTGGAATTCCAGTACCAGGTTTTCTCATAAGCACCATATTTTCTTTGATGACTGTTCCTTTTGGATAATTAGAGTCCAGAGTAATGCTTCTCGAAAAAATAGATTTGGTATTTTCGGTTTTTTTTAGACTCGACTTCTCAGTATCTTGATTTACATCCATTAAATTAAACGAGTCTCTAGCCTCTACTAAAAGCTTTAAATCTTCAACTGACAAAGATGAGGAAGTATCTGGTCCAAACGCAAAGTCATTCAATTTTATATGAACTTCTATTATCTTTGATCCCAAGGCTATCGCATAAATAGATGGCCAAATAGAACCACTGTGATTTGAAAGTCCAATAGGAACATCATATCTTTCCATATATTTTTTAAGAATATCGATGTTAGTTTTATCTATTGGTGTTGGATACATGGACGTACATTGCAAGATACAAAATTCTATTTTTTTGTCTCTCAGATAACCATATACAGAATCTATACTATCTAATGAGCTCATGCCGCTGCTTACTATGATCGGTTTCTTAGTTTGAGCTATTTTTTCTAGGAGCCAACGCTCTCCAACCTCGCCTGAACCTATTTTCCAACCAACAATTCCTATATCATTGAGAAGATCAACAGCGTAAGCGGAAAAAGGAGTACAAAGAAATTCAAGATTTTTACTTTCTGCATGATCTTTCAAACCAGACCATTGATCTTTTGTGAATTCCATTCTTTTCCAATAATCAAAGCGAGTCGCATCTTCATATGAAAAATTTACCCTAAACGGTTCATCTAATGTAGATTCTTCACTTGCAAAATGTGCTTGGAACTTAACTGCATCGACTCCAGCTTCAGATGCTGCATCGATAAAAGCATGCGCATAGCCCAAAGATCCATCATGGGCTTGAGCAACTTCTGCTATAAGAAAAGCCTTTTCGTCTTCGCCTATATTCTTTTTTCCAAATTTCATATTCATAATATTTAATAGTCTTGTGCTCACCTTAAATTCTTATCTTATCTAATTTTTCCATCGCTTTAAGGAAAATCAAGTCCTCCTCATTATCGATATTAATATTTAAGTCCATGAAATAAGGAAGGGTTTTGGGCGGAAAAAAAGTTCGATACTCAAATAGAGTATCAACTTTAATAATGTAGATTGCTCCATTTAATGCGTAAACAGTGGGTAGAGATTGTCTTGGGGATTCGGAGTCTTGTCCGTCCATGAACGGTTTTAAAAATCCTTCTTCGTCAATTGATTTTAGTTTAAAAGGATGTGGTTCATCTAGTTTGGTTACAGATACGCATGCGTCTCCTTGATTTCTATCAAGCATTTCTATCATTTCGCAGATATCTTGAGCGTTTCTGACTGGAGAAGAAGGCTGTAACAAAACTAAATAGTCATATTGTTTTTTTACACTCTGTATTAAATCTATTACAACATCAACAGTCTTGGCATTGTCATCGGAGAGACTTGTTCGTCTTAAACCTAAAGACCTTGCGCCTGCTTTTAGTGCAATTTCATTATATTCTGCAGAGTCGGTTGAAATATAAACATCATTTATTCGACTACAATCAAGACCTACCTTAATGGCAATTTCTATAAGCGTTTTACCATTTACTTTAACTATATTTTTATCAGGAATTCCTTTTGATCCTGCTCTAGCCGGGATTATTGCTAATGTATCCATAATATTTTTAAGCTACAAAATTTTAATAAGTAATGCTTTTAGAAAATGTTAGATCACATGTAGATAAAATTTCAGCTATTTTCTTTCCCGAAAAACCATCGCCATATATGTATTCAGAAAGATAATGGCCATTTTCAAGCTGAAAATTAATACAGTCTTTTATTTCCTTGTGGGAATAGTTACAGTCAATCACATTGCCTGCTCTTAATCTCTTATTTTGACGTGAGCCTATATTGACAACAGGCACTCCCAACATGCCACACTCCCTTATACCCACACTTGAATTACCAACTAGACACTTTGAGTTTTTAAGAAGAAGAAGAAAATCCTCAGGATCCATATTCTTGAAAAAGAAAATATTACCTGGATCGTTCATTTCTCTATAAGCTCTAATGCCATTAGAGGTTCCATCACTTCCGGCGTCTATGTTTGGCCAAAACCAAAATGTTGGGATATTTAAGTCATCAATTGCTTTTAATGTTTCTAAGATATTTTCTTTTGAATCCTCAAACTCATCTGTTACGGGATGTTGCATAACGACGATGTATCCATCCTCAAAATCTATCTCATTGCCAACTCCTCCATATTTCTTAATTGGATCAAACATATTTTTTGGAGATTTCAGGACGTCATAAACAAGATCCATTGACGGACAACCTGTATTGAAAACCTTATCTTTAGACTCACCCATTCTAAGAACTCTTTTCGCGGCATCATCAGAAGACACAAAATGAAGATCGGCAAGTTTGGTATTCGCGTGCCTGACTTTCTCATCTATGTTTCCAGTCACTTCACCTCCTTGAAGGTGCGCAAGAGATATATTCTGATAACTTGCTGCTATGGAAGTTGCTAAAGTTTCAAATCTATCAGCGATCGTAATAACAATGTCAGGTTTTAAGTTAACAAAAGTAGTGGATAGTTCCATAATGGCGATGCCAGTACTTTTGGACATTGCGGACTGACTATCACCTTCTATAACATTAAAAATCCTCTCAGAAATCTCAAATCCATCTTTTTGAATAGTCTTCGCTACATTTCCGTACCTATCAACTAAAGCAGATCCTGACAAAACGATCTGTAACTCAAGCGCAGGATGTTCTTTTATAGCTACTAGTGCACTTTTAACCCTTGCATAACTTGGTCTGGCAGTGATGACGCAACAAACTTTCCTAATTTCTGTTTTTTTGTAAGATTTCATCGACTATTCTCTCCCCAGACTTCCCATCATTAAGATGAATAAATTTTTTAACCATTTTTTCAGGAATCCTATTGTAATCTTCTTCCTTTGCATAATTCATAATTTTATCTTTCAAGTCGTCTTTACTGGAAGCGACTATTAAAGAATCTAGGAATTCTTTATATAAAACATTTGTATTAAAATATTTTTCTTTAGCTTCACAAAATATAGGCAAAACTACATTCTTTTTTAAAAGGCTAGCTTCAATTACCGTAGTTGAATTGAATGCAATTACAACTGACGACCTTTTTATTAAGGATTGTGCATTTTCTTTATAGTCTAGGATCACATTATCCATTTGAGTTATATCTATACCTGAACTCTCTAAGACTATAGAGATAATTTTTTCATGCCATAATCCTCCCCATTTAGATTTTATAAAGAATGTTTTTTCAGGATATTTTAAGGCTAACTCAGCAATAGAAACGTGCACTTGCTCGAATAAATTGTAAAATCCTTTATTCTTGTTATTTGAAAAAAAGTTACCCTCCAAGACATTATCGTTAACCTCCAATCCCCCGGACGAGTGCAGGAAAGAGAACAGAGTAACGATTTTATGCTCTGAAGATTGAACATCATGAGTTTTTCCATGTAATAGATCAAAACGTGGTGATCCAACAATAGACATTTGGTTTTCCTCACAAATATTTGCTTCTAAAAGAATATCTCTAATGATTTTATTTGCACAAAAAATAGATTTTCCTTTGAATTTATATCCTCTTTCCTTGTATCTCTTCACGGTAGCGTCATATGTGCAATCATCTTTCAAATATTCTTTAAAGAGGGCATAAAAAGGGATATTTGTTTTTGAATAGGAGAATTGATATGGAAAATCTTGCCTATAATAAAATGAACAGGTCAGGATTGCGTTAAGATTATATTTCTTATCTAGCGCAAGTATGAACTTAGAGACAAAGCTAAGTAGTTCCTCCACTTCAGGAGGAGAATTAATATAACTATCAACTAAATAGCTTTTATCTGTATTTAGAAACAAAGAATTTATAAGGGTCTGAATCCTCGAGGGGAGAATTAGTAATTTAACCCGTTGATCATTTCTTAAGGATTCCAAATCGTGCTTAAACCTTTCACGATTTAAAATCAAAAGGACGTTTTGAGTATTCTTTTGATTTTCTCTTTTATCAAAATATGTAAACCTTAAAAAAAGATAAATTAATAACTTTGATAAATGAGTTTTTACTACAATTCTTAAAATGTTGAGGGAAAGGAGCTTAAGCATTTTTTTAAAAGATTGAAAGATTCTTAAGTCCAACTAACTATAATCCCAAATATATTTCATCATATTTTTTGGTAATGTTTTTAATTGAAAAATGTTTTGCTATCCTCTTTCTAGCTTCTTTACCCAAGTTTAATCTTTCGTGGTTTGGCATTCTTAGTAAATTTAAACATTCTTTCGACAAGGAAACCGGACTTTTAGACTCAACAACTCTGCCTGTATCTCCCACCAATAGAGCACAATCTCCCACGTCTGTTACAACACAAGGAACAGAGGCAGCCATTGCCTCTCCAACAGTATTAGGAAAAGCTTCGTCAATTGAAGAGGAGCAAACTATATCAAAGTTAGGCATGACTTGAGGAATATCATTCCTATTGCCAAGCATATGAACCTGATTAGATATTTTCAATTGATCGGAAATATTCACCAACTTAAGATTAAATCGATCTATCTGATTTCCAACCATAACAAAATGCACATTTGGTAGTTCCTTGTTTATTAACGAACAAGCCTTTAAGAATGTCTTATGATCTTTATCCTTTGAGTAACGGGCAATCATGCCTATGATCAAACTTTCTGGAGGTATATTTAATTCTGATCTTATATCAATAACTAAATCTAGTTTGTCTTTGTTAAAAGATAAATCAAATCCATTGGGAACATGTTCCCAGCGTTTTGGACGATACAATATTCGGTGATGATAATCTTTACTAGCTAACGAATTTATTACTATGACATCAGGAACCTTTGAGAATATTGCAAGAAATCTTACAAGAACCCCAGTAATTTTCTGAAATTTATATACCTTATATGATCTTATATTCCAGCATAGCTTTATCTTTAAAAATATATTAAGAATTAAACAAGCTAGATCGGAGTGATAAAGCCACGATTGCAAAATATCTGGGTTAAACTCTTTAGAGGTTTTATAAAATTCCTTAATACCACGCAAAGTATATATCGGCTTAGATAAACCATGAATAGGTATATCTAAATCTTTAATTTTAACTCCAAAATGATCCAAGTCCTGTAAAGATATTACAGAATGATCTATAACCTCTTTATCACTATACGAAAGGTATTTGTAAAGCATGTTTTCTGCACCTCCTACACCTGTAGATGTAATAACATGGAGAACTCTTTTTTTTCTCATAATTTCAAGCCAGTTTTTTCAAGCCATAGCGTTGCGATTCTATTAACAGAATATTTATCTATGTTTTTTAATCCTGCTTTTATATATCTCTCCCTTTTTTCTTTGTCTTCATCGAGAATAGAAATTGCCTCAACAAATCGATCTTCATCTTCTTCCTCAATGAGAAATTCATTATCAAAATCTAATATTTCATTAGGTCCATATTTACAGTTGTAACTTATCACCGGACAACTTGAAGCTATAGATTCATTGATGACATTTGGCCATCCTTCGTACCTCGAGGTTAAAGCTAAACAAGTTGCACTCTTAAATATCGGAAAAGGATTATCTACAACACCAGGCATAAAAAAATTTTTTTCTAGTCCATATCCTTGGGCCAAAGAATTTAATTCTTGCCTTAGCTCTCCTTCGCCCAGAATGACAAGACCTATTTCTTCATTTTGTACTTTGGAAAAGATGGATATCAATCTATCAAAACCCTTTTGATAAGTTAATCTACCAACCCCGAGTATGTATTTTCCTGGCAACCGCGTTAAGAGATCACTTTCTTGTAAAGATTGTCTTTTGATAATCTCGTAATCGATTGGATTTGGGATAAATTTAATTCGATTCGAGTCTTGTATATATTTTTTCAATTCTTCATATATGCCAAAGGAGGGAGAAACAATTTTATCCGACAATCTATATAGTAATTTTATTAAAAAACGATAATACCAAGGAAACATAGATGGATTATTTCTTACACTAACAATCAAATAATTATTCCAATTAAGGAATCTTGTTGCGAGAATTGCGGGAATATTTGAACTTTCCATGAAACTTATCATCAGATCTGGGCGGTTTTTTTTAATAAATTGACGAAGCTTGAAAACCCTGACGAAAACATTAAAAATTTTCATAAGTATATTTTTATAAGCTCCGGCTTCTAAGCTGACATGATGCGCCTTGATGTCGAACTGAGGCAGTTCAGAACTAAAAGTCACAATGGTAGTATTAAATTTATCCGAAAGATAATTGGATAAAATTGAGACTACTCTTTCTGCTCCACCCTTATTCAAAGTAGGTACAAGAAAAATAACTTTTTTCTTACTCATCTTGGACTAAACTGCTTTCATAATTAGTTCCTTTTTTTTGAGCGAAACTTCATTAATATCCGCGTTATGAAAAGCTGCAATAATCATTATTGCCCAATACAAATAAGCATCGAAAGTGAAGATGGAGAAAATAACAAACAACCCAACCAAATCTTTGTATCTAAATCTTCTTAAAAATAAAGGTTGGAGATAACATAAAAAAATGACGAATCCAACTACACCATAAGATACTAAAAATCTGAGATAGTAATTATGTACTACAAATTGTACTGTGAAACCAAAGCGTAAATTTTGTGCAAAATATGATCCTTGACCAAAAACGGGGTATTCTATAAATGATTCCCAAGTTTTCGTCATCAACAAGACTCTCTCGTTTGCACTGGAATCAAATGAAAAAATTCTGTTATCTGAATTATTTAAATAAAACATTACAAGTAAAAAAATTGCAGCTAAAAGAAATAAGGCATTCCTTGAATTCATTCTGCCAAGAAAATAAAGAAATAAAAGTATAGCTGCAGGTAATAGCGCCCCTCTTACCTGATTCACTATCAAAGCAATGAATATGAGAAGAAATCCCATAATAGTTATCACTGCAGGGAGCTTAATCCTTTGAAAAAGAAGCAAATATAAAAGTATCAAAGCCGTAAAGGAAGTAGATGCAATGTGCAAACCATTAACTTGAATAAAATTAAAAAGTTTTTGTTGAGTATCCGCCTCATTAATATCAACCAAGCCTGGAATAATCCCAAGGAACATTAATATTTGCATGATAAGCATCATGGAGATAGAAAAGAAAACACACTGTCCAAAAAAATCTAATAAATTATCGATTTTAGAAATAAAAGAATAACGTCTGAAAAGCCAGTAAAAAAAATGGGCGGTAATTAACGGCATTATCATTCTCAAATTACTTTCAGACGAATCCAGAATAGCAGTGATGTGGTTAATAAAAATCATATAAATAATCAACACACCTAATACCTTGTCTTCGGTCGTAGTCTTATTGACTATCATTTGGGCAATACCGTAAATTGGATTACTGTAGCGCGCACTCCATTCGGATCTGTAAAAGTAGTAAAAAAAGAATAACAGTAATGATGGCAACAAATATGGTATCAGATTCTTTCCGTGTCCTGCCGTTAAGCTATCTAATGACCACTTTTCATAAATCATTCCAGGTAAATTTACCCACGATAGAACGAACAAAAAGAGAAGGATTTTTTCAAGAGTTATGCGCTTCATTTGCTTTGAGCTTTGACTTTTAAATTTATTTTAAAAAATCTACAGTTTTAAAAATACTCTCATAAATTAGATTATGCAACATGGTAAGATACCAGTAACATTTATCTTAATGTGATTTTAATCTTCCAATATTTCTTTGTAAATTTCAGAGATTTCTTGAACATGTTGTTTCGTTGTGAAGTGAATTTTTGTTTTCTTGTGAGCCTCTATTAGCATAGTTTGATATAAATTCTTGTCATTGCTAATTTCCAATAGTCTATACATAAATTTTTTAGCATTGAGTTCTTCGATTAAAATCCCATCGATTCCATCTTGTATAATCTCAGTATGTCCTCCAGAATTAAGCGCCAAAACAAGTACTCCAGCTCTCATCGACTCAACAATAGTTCTTCCGAATCCATCCCCTTCTGCAGTGACTATTAAGAAGTCAATTTTACTTAAACAATCATCTATTTCTTTACGAAAGCCCATTACTCTAAAATTTTTATCTAGTCTTCCTTGCTTTTTTTCTAGTTCAATCTGATTTAAGAAATCACTATTTACTCTTCCTATCATGACAAATTCGAATCTATGATTCTTTTGTAATTTAGCAATCTTAGCCAGTTCTACAAACACGTCAGGATTTTTTTGAGATGTTATGTTTGCTATATACCCAACTACTATGGTTTTTTTTGTTAAGGATTCCGATCTCTTCAAGATATCTTTTTTTGAACACATGCGAGTATCAATTGGGTTATAAACTCTAGAAATTTTTTCATCGTCAAATTTACCTAATATTTGATTTGAAATGTAGTTACTGACAGTAACAAATTTGTCGCACGAGAGAAAAATTCTTTGTCCAAGGTATGACTGAGGCATTGAAGTTCTTTGATGCCAGAGATGTTTAATTCTAAAAATCTTACAAACTATGAGAAATATTAAATTAATTCTCAAATCATTTGTATGAACGATATCTATTTTTTCTTTATGAAGATATTTTCTTACCTTAAAAAATGACCTAGCTATGTCAATGATTATCCCTAATTTAGAACTAGAACCCAATTTCAAATCAATATCATCAAAGGGAATTCTTTCACCGGATAAATAATCTCTAAATTCTTCATTAGCTGAAAAGACTAAGACTCTGAGACTCAAATCACGCCGCGTATGTTGAAGTGATTTAATTAAGGTGATGGTTGATTTATGGCTACCTCCGATAGAATCACCTACAAAAGGGTAGCATATTGTGGTCATTTTTAAGTTTTAGATTTTACGTTTGCCTCTGCTTGCAAATTAAGTTGAGACTCCGGCCCTTTGAAGATTCCTCTAGTAACAGACGAGGATCTTGTGCTTGTCATTGTTTTAAAGTTCATATAATTACAAAAAAATATCCTTTCGAATTTTTACTAAGTTTTCTTCGCAAAAAAGTTTCAAAGTGCACTATCTGCTATCTTCAAAATGACCATTAATGATATTGACAATGCTATCAATAGAAGATTCATTGACTATACAAAAATTCTCAGTAGCGATTTCTTGACGTTCTTTCAACTTTTCAAGTCTATCGTCGTTATTTAGAGCTTCTAAACTATTAGACAATTCTTCTAACGTCTCACAATGCCATGAGGCATTCATGAATTTATACATATCGTCATAGTAATCTGTATCCAGCAGATTATAAGAAATAATTGGAACTGATGAAATCATGGCTATAAAACCAACTGTGCTTTGCTTCTGTAAAATGCATCTTGAAGAAAGAATTATGTCTAGATTGAATTGATCCCCAGTAAAACCAGAGATGATTTTATAATTTGTTGTCATCTTTGAGAGAATTTTTTCAAACTCAAAAAGAAATTTTTTATCAGTTTTAGGATGGAATTTCATAATTATTCCCGCCTCGGAATCAAACCTCAAAATAGATTGAGCAACAAGAGTAGTTTCTCGAATTTGATTAGCATTGAAGTAAGAAGGAGAAAGAAACATAGAGTATAAATCTCTATCTGTCGTAAGTTCCAAGGATAATTTGAAATCTACCTTTTTCTTCTCATCAAAGTTGGTTGCATAACTTAGAAAGCCGTCATAGGCAGGATTTCCTACAGGAAAGATCTTTGTTCCTAATTTTGGTATACCTGCCTTCTCAAGATTGCTTTTTATTTTCTTTCCTGTAACTGTCATATAATCTATACCGGAAAAACCTTGAACTAAATTTTCACTCTTCAAACCAAAAAGCTTGTCTAAGTACCAAAATTTATTGTGTTCAAGTACAACATTATCAAGTCGAGGAAGTAATTTTTTTTTAAAAATTCTTTCAACAAGTTTGACTATCTTATGACTTTTTTTAGACTTGTATGATTCGACTTCGAATTTGAGATCCATAAGGTTTGTCGTATTGTGAACGGTCAGTGATGGTAGGCTTCTAAGAATCAAATACCATATGGGCTTATAGTCCCAGGGAATTATTGCAAAATCGTATTTATTCTTTAAAGTCTTTGCCCAGAAACGACCGGAAAGCCATAATAAGCTTCTTGAAAGCATATTGCCGGACCTTCGAAGAAATATTCTTATGAAGAAAGGTAAATAATTGACCTGTATTGGTGTGTGATCAAAGTTACTCACGACAGCTGGATCGGCTGTTAAAACAGTTACTTGATAACCTGAGGCTTGTAGTCCCTTCGATAATTTAACTAGATATTCGAATAAATAATAATTATCAATATAGGGAACCAATATTCTTTTATTTATGATCTTAACTCCTTCAACTTAAAATTTTCTAGTCTGTACGTTTTGTCGGAAGCTTCTAAAACCTCTTGCTGATGAGTAATTGCAATGACTAATATCTGCTTGCTAACTCTCTTCATAATTTCCAAAATATCTAACATTGTTTTCTTATCCAAAGCTGAAGTTGCTTCATCTAATATCAAAATACTTGGTTTCCGTGCAAGCGCCCTAGCAATTGAAATCCGTTGTTTTTGTCCACCCGAAATTTTTGATCCACCCTCACCCAAAATAGTATCTAAGCCATTATCCATACTTTCAACAAAAGACTCCGCTCTGGAAGCCTTTAAAGCTTCATATATGTCTTCTTTTCCGATGCTCTTATCAGTCAGTCCAACATTAATAAGTACACTTTCGTTGAAAATAAAAGGATCTTGTTGAACATACCCTACCTGAGATCTAATGTTATTAAATCCAACTTGCTTAAGGCTTTTGCCGTCCATAGAAATTGAACCTGAAGAAGGTTCATAGAGTCCGATCAACATGTCTATCAAAGTGGTTTTACCTGATCCAGACTCACCTGTTATTGATATAAAGCCTTTATTGGGAAGTTTCAAGTCAATGTCATGAAGAAGCTTTCCTGAGTCATGTGAGAAATTAATCTTTTTGAATTCTAAAGATTCTTTGAACAAGATATTTTCGTTTGTTCCCTGCTTCTCCTCATTATCATTAATTATTTGCAATTTATTGTTAAAAGAACGATAAAAATGCGAATTGACAACAAATGTTTGATAATCTGATTGCAACTTACCTATGCTTTGAGTAAGTCTCAAAAAAAGAACTAAAGTAGCAACTAATAAACCATCATCAAGAAATTTATTTTCTATAATGATAAATAAACCTATGCATAGAAAAATTACAACAATAGGTTCTCTTAAATAATTTAAACCGTGAGTGGCAATAATCTGTTTCTGTTCAGCTTTTTTAATTTCTTTTGCCTCTGATAGCATTACAGGTAAGATAAACTGTGATAAGTTCATTGCCTTAATTACCTTAATACTGCCAAGAAGTTCATGAATCCTTGTCATCAAACTATTTGTGAGATCAGCTTGATTCTTCGCCTGTTCATTGGATAGTCTTATGAATCCTCCTAGGACTATATAAAGAAGAAATGCGAGAAAAATACCGCCGTAAGTTGCAAAAGTAGAAAAGGTATAAAGTACGTAAATCAAGGCAGCAAGTTGTAGAGAAGAACCCAAAAGTAGGCAGCTATATCGATAAATTGATGCAGCTTTTGGAATTTCATGATTTATTGAATTAAGAAATTCTCCAGAGTTCTTATTAGCCAATGATGGCCAATTTGATTTAAGTAAACCACTTAAGAAATTTTTTCGCATATTTAATGCAAGTTCTACGACCACTCTTCCAATATAGGACATAGCAACCAAACTAAAGATGCCTTTCATCAAAATAAATGAGGAAAATAAAAATAATACCGTTGAAATACTTAGCTCTACTTCAAAACGCTCTAAAAAATAATTTACAAAGCCATATTTTGTTAAGTCGCCGACATCACCTTCAATTATTATGTCAAATAAAGGGACTAATGTAGCTATGCTTATAGCTTCCAGTAAACCAACAAGAGTTGAAAGGACTAAAATTACAACAGTGGTGGTTGGTGAGGAAAGCAGCTGTTTTTTTATTAATTTTAAAGCATCAAAGATTTTCATTTTTCTAAAACTTTTAAATTCGTGGTGAATCTTGTTTAAATCAAAAATTATAAAACTATATATTGCTTTTCCTAATTTTAGGGCTCTCTAGATAAACAGTTCTTGCTCCTCCTGTACTGCAAATAATCTGTATTGCATCCTCGGGCTCGATATTTTTAAAAATAGCACGTTCACATCCATCTGTTTTTATAGACGTAAATTCTTTATAGCCAAATTTCTTTATTGTTTCTGTTCCTGCTTGCCAAGAAGACGCCATGTACTTAGCACTATAACCATAATCAAATAATGCTTTAAGACTTTCTGACATGTCATTTTCTTTATTGTAACGACTTAGATGTGTTTCAAAGATTATTGAGGGAGAAAGAACTCCTTCCTTGACCTCGTCTAACATGCCGTTTATGACATCAACCTCATGACCCTCTACGTCCATCCTTATAAGATCGATTCCTTTCCTAAGCTCCTCTTCAGTAAGAACCTCTGCTACTCTGTATGTATCTACCTCTAAAGTTTCACCTGTCAAATGCTTTTCAACTGTGCCGTAATTTTGGAAGGTATTGAGGTTTGAGGATGAAGCCAAATGAAATGTATCTTTACCTCTCGACGAAGAAATTGCACCTGTAACAACTCTCACATTTCTAGTTTTTTGGTTAAGTTCTAAGTTCTTCTTAAGTAGATCTACATTCCATGGAGAAGGCTCAACTGCGATCAATCTACCTTCTTGACCAATAAGATTTAACTCCATTAATGCGTAGTAACCGATGTTTGCGCCTATGTCTAAGACAACGCTCCCAGGTTTCAATGTTTTATCAAGGAGAAACTTATGATCCATTTCCCTTTTTCGGTATTTTATCAGTTGATATGAGAGGCCTTTATCGTAAACATCTAAGTACATTTGATAATCAAATATTTTTCTGATTACAGGGCTATCGATGCCCATCAATCTTCTAATCCTTACAATCACAACTCTAAACACACTAGAAAACAATAGCGGCAAACCATAACTATTAATTTTTTCTAAATACTTTTTCATATTTTTAATGCTCCTTGTTAACTGTCATTAAATATTCAATAGACTCGAACTTTTCTATCTTAGAGCCGTCCACATTAGAAATTGAGTAACCACAGGAGTGAATCACTTCCACTAAAGTCTCCTCTGACTCTCCTAATTGAGTTAATTGATTTGGGTGTACACTCAAAAAAATTAATGGCTTAAATTTTTTAAGTGTTTCTTGTGCACCACGTAAAACATTTATTTCAGCTCCTTCCACGTCTATTTTAATCAAATCTGGACAAAGACCATGTTGTTTACAGTAAGAATCAATCGATACTTGTTTCTTGTAAGTCCTATCAAAATTCCTACTTTCGCTATCTAAAATGGAACTAGTTGCAGATATATCATCAGTTTCAAAGAAAAGAGACTCGAGTTTGTCCTCCTCGCCCACTAAACAATTTTCAAGAAAAACATTGTCGAAGTTATTTAGCTCTAAATTGAATTTTAATGCTTCAAAATTTTTTGAAGAGGGTTCAAATCCATATATCTTTGCATCATCTGAGGATACCTCGCAAAGAGGAAGAATAGTTAAACCAACGTGTGCCCCAATATCCAAAATACATAACTTATCTTTTGATAATTCAATATATTGATTGAATCCATTGTTGTGACCTCTTCCCCATGCTTCAAGGTCTGAAAATAAAAACTCTGGAGAGATTTTAAAAGGGCCATATGCACCTATTTTTTTTTGGGTAGAACGAATAAAAACCTTTTTACTTAGAAGCAATCTTGCTTTTCTTCCAAGTAAGATCCATATGCTGCCAAAATGTTTATTGGTAACTTGACGGAGCTTGATAAGAAGTTTGATCATTTTAAAATTTTAAAGATTTTAGTTAACGTAGATATGATCGTCATGAATATAACATTTATCTTAATCGTTTTTAAAAACATCCCAATGTATAGCTGCATTTATGTAAGTAAGATTAAGAAATTTTAGGAATCAAATAAAAAAATTTTCTTGCTACTTTTTATTTTTTCCAAACTAGGTCGAGGCGACATTGGATCATATGAGCATTTTACTCTTGCTACAGACATTTGATTTAAGTCTCTAGTTTCCTTGAGGAAATTTTTAAATTCACCTATGGTTTTTATTTCATACGTACTTAATACGCCTGAAGCTTTTGCAATCTCTAGATAATTAAGATGATCTTGATAAGATTTTTGGCCACCAGTACTTTTATTAGATTCATTATCAAAGATGATATAAGAAAGTTTTAAATTTCTATATCTTCCGCTCGTTGTCATTCCACCTAAATGCATTACAAACTCAGCATCTCCACCACATACGATGACTTTTTTCCCCGCCATAGCTGCACCCAATCCAATGCTCAAGGCTCCACCCATATTACCCGCCATGTAAAAATTATTAGTGTCGGGCATATAGTTATACATTTCTCTTGCCGTATTTCCGGTCGTTCCTATTATTAACTCGTCAGACTTTATAAAAGAGTTTAACTCCTTCAGATATTTGCTTCTCTTTGGAAATTTCGAGAGATCTAGTTGGTTTTCATCAGACAGAGTAACTTCAGAGAAGGTATTTGCTTCTAGCAAGCAAATAAACTTATCCTGATTACAACTATTTATTTGCTCAATGGCAACATCTATCTGATCCTTTTTTAGGATAATAGATTTATAACCATACGCTTCAATTAAATTAGGTAGTTCACTAGACAAATGTTTATGTTGAATCTCACTATCGCCTTCTGCATATGTCCTCCAGCTGACAATGATAGGAAATAGAATTTCATAAGGGTTCAATAAACTTGTGATGCAGCTTCCCATATTTGTTAAACCAGAAGACTGCACCATTACAATAGGCTTTTTTCCGGACATGCTTAAACCTGAAGCTATAGAACAAGCTACAGCCTCACTGGCACAAGGTAAATATTCCAATTTATCTTGATAATTGATTGAGGCGTTTATAAGATTTTTTGCAAAACTACATGGTACAGTGCACAAATGGGTATATCCATGTTTTATTAAATTTCTAATAAATTTATCTGTATCTAACATCAAGCTATGGCAATTCTTGTGCCAAGTTTAATTTCATCATTATGAATTTCGCCAAAGTGACAAATTACGGAACCTTCATTTTTTGATCTTGGACTATATAAAATAATATTATCATCCTTGGGTAAAACCTTACCTTCCAAGTATGTACACAATAAAGGTTGATTAGACTCACGAGCTAATTTTCCCCAGTTATTAAGCACAAATTCCTTACTGCGTATAACTCTTTCTCTTAGTATCTCGTGATTATGCATTACCCCAAATAATGACGATATTGCGTGATAAGGGCCAGTGACCATCTTATTTTTTTGAGTTTCAAGATTAAAATAAAAACTTTGTAAAGTTTTAGGTTTCAATCCCGACTTGAATGCAACAAAACATGCACCTGTTAACCCGAAGAGCCCTTTGCATGAACTAAAGGCCATCAAATCAGCTAGTTCATGATTTTCTTCAAGACCAATCGAACCAGTAGCATCCACATATAATTTTGCACCTAAACTATCACTTTTTGACCTAATTCTCTCTAAATCAGACTTAAATGCAGTAGAGGTTTCGGTATATGTACACATAACCCAGTCAAATTTTCCAGATTCATAATCCAGATCTTCATAATCGCACATTTTGACCTGACATCCCTCGGGAAGTAATTTTTTCAGTCTATCGCTATAGTATCCAGTAGAAATAATCAAAACTTTTCCAGAGACAAAACTATGAGCTGCGAGCTCTAATGCAAAAGTGGCAGAGCCTTGAGCCATAACTAATTCGTCCTGTCCGCTTAACGACCTTACCCAATCAGAAACACTATCTGCCATGGATAAATATTCTTCATCGCCTCGGCCAAACACGGGCTTAAGATACTTAATATTTTCATGAAGCAATACGGCAGGTCCTGGAGTTAGCATCAACTTATGATTCCCTTTATCTGTTATTGCTTTTTGTACCCTACTCCTGATAGTTGTACTACTAATTCCATCTGTTCTGGGAAAAATCTTCAATTTTTCTAAATCTACATCATTTACATTGTCGGAACCATGCACTAGATAATCAACTGAATATTGCTCCAAAATCGAATCATCAATGATCCAAGGAGTTGGGACAACCTCTGAAACATACTTTATAGCTTCTAGAACCTCTTTACGTGAATTGAAATCCATTTCAGGTTCAAAGTGTTTTTTAGCCTTAATTTCTTGATCTGTAGTCAAACCAACAATGACATTGCCAAGCTTTGATGCTTCCTTAAGAAGTCTTATATGTCCATGATGAATAAGAGTAGCAGACATATCTACCATAATTTTTTTTTTCGTATCTGTCATTTATTTTGTTCCTGGAATTATTTCTAAAATTTCTTGAATTGACATGCAGTCCTCTTCAGACTCCAAACTTCTACCATTTTCAAGAATTGATTTAGCAACCCTTGACATAGCAGGATATGCTGAACGAAGCATATGATTAGCTGAAATAACGACATTTACGCCTAAATCAATGAACTCTTCGATAGTTACTGAGTTAAAACTGGTAGGCACAACTACTACAGGCGTTTTTTTGTCTTCTTTTCTGAATTTTTTCATAAATTCGATAATTTCAGCAGGATCTTTATGTCTAGAGTGGATCATAATTCCATCTGCACCTGATGAAATATAGGCCTTTGCTCGAGTTAAAGCATCTTCCATTCCTTGCTCTAAAATAAGAGACTCAATTCTTGCAATTATCATAAAATCGTCAGTTATTTGAGCATCCTTACCGGCTTTAATCTTTTTGCAAAAATTTTCAATTGAATCTTGCGTTTGTTCAACCTCATTCCCAAACAAAGAATTTTTCTTTAATCCAGTTTTATCCTCTATAACAACAGCGCTTACTCCTGTTCTCTCAAGACTCTTAACTGTAAATTCGAAGTGTTCAATTTTTCCCCCAGTGTCTCCATCGAAGATCATTGGCTTTGTTGTTACTTCAAAGATTTCATTTACTGCATTGATACGAGAGGTGATATCCACAGCCTCTATATCAGGCTTACCTTTTGCAGTAGAGTCGGTCAATGAACTTGACCAAACACCATCAAAACTAACTGTCTTTCCATTTCTCTCAGCCGAGGTATGTTCAGCAATAAGTGCACTCAAAGCATTATGAGCTTCAAGCATTAAGACGATATCTTGATTATTGATTAAAGTACGTAAACGGTGAAGTCTTTGAACTGAGGTAACACCTAATCGCATTAATTGTTCTTTAATATTTTGGTCACTTATATCAGAGCTGTACTCTATTTCTACTAACTCTCCTCCCCATGAATTTAAGAGTTCTATAACTTCCTGCCTGTATTTTGACTGTTTACCAGTTACCCAGTCATTCCCGTGAACTACAAAATCTGGTCTCAATATCTCTAAATTCTCTTTATAACTTGCATGATTTTGAGGAATAACCTCATTTACCATCTCTAAATTTTCTATTACTTTAAGGCGCTGCTCGTACTTTAAATATGATGTATCATTTAGCTCAGCAATTGCATTAGAAGTTAACAAACCAACAGTCACTTCACCATGTTTCTTGGCCTCTCTTAGAACAGAAATATGTCCCGCATGAACAAGGTCAGCAATTAAAGAAACATAAACTTTCTTTATCATCAATAATACCTATACATTCTTAAAGCCTTCCATCGACTTCACTTTCTTCAAATAAAAATTTGATATCGAATATAATACTTACTTCTTTCCCATATCTTCTAACTTCCTCTGAAGTTAATTCTTTAAATTCTTCGTGTGCAACTGCCATAATAATTGCATCATATTTGCCTAGTTCAGGCTCTTTAATTAAAGATAAATTATATTCTGCTTCTGCTCTTTTAATATCAACCCATGGATCATAAACATCGACATGACAATTGTATCCTTTCAATTCACTAGCTAGATCAACAACCTTAGAATTACGAATATCTGGACAATTTTCTTTAAAAGTCAGTCCCATAATCAAAATACTCGCATCCACAACATGTATCCGCTTTTTTATCATTAATTTTGTGACTTGATCTGCAACGTATGAACCCATATTGTCATTGAGTCTTCGACCTGCAAGAATAATTTCTGGATGATATCCAACTTCAATTGCTTTATGTGTCAAGTAGTAAGGATCTATTCCTATGCAATGGCCTCCTACTAAGCCAGGACGAAATGGAAGAAAATTCCATTTTGTTTCAGCAGCTTTCAATACTGCCTCAGTGTCTATATCTAATTTATTAAAGATAATGGATAGTTCATTGATAAGTGCAATGTTAATATCTCTTTGAGTATTTTCAATGACTTTAGCTGCCTCTGCTACTTTAATACTCTTTGCCTTATATGTCCCTGCGTCGACAATAGTATTATATAAGCCATCAACCAAATCAGCTATTTCAGGAGTTGAACCAGATGTTACTTTTTTTATTGAGGTAACATTCCTCTCTTTATCTCCTGGGTTAATTCTCTCCGGTGAGTAACCACAAAAGAAATCCTGATTAAATTTTAAATTTGAGTTTTTTTCTAGAACTGGCACACAAAATTCCTCAGTTGCGCCAGGGAAAACTGTTGATTCATAAATTACCAAATCGTTCTTCTTTAATAGACTTCCAACTAATTGACTTGCATTTAAAAGGGGTAATAGGTCAGGTTTTTTGTTGAGGTCAATCGGAGTGGGGACTGTAATTATAAAAATAGAGCAGGATTTGAGATCATCAGTATTAGAAGTAAATTTTAACTTTTTGGAAAGTGAAATTTCTTCATTAGTTATCTCTAAGGTTGAATCTTTTCCAAATTTGAGCTCATTGATTCTTGTATCATTGATATCAAATCCTACCGTCGCAAACTTCTTTCCAAATTCTACTGCCAAAGGAAGGCCGACATAACCCAATCCTATAATGCCAAGCTTTGTGTCATTTTCGTTTATCATATCTTGAAATACTCTTTATACCAATTTACAAAATTATCGATTCCTACCTGGATGGTTGTAGAAGGTTTATAGTTGAAATTATTTACCAGATCATCCACATCAGCATAGGTATCTGGAACGTCTCCTGGTTGTAGCGGAAGTAAATCAATATTAGCCTTCATGCCTAGTGATTTCTCTATGGCTGTTATGTAATCCATTAGCTCAACTGGTTTGTTGTTACCAATATTGTATATTCTCCAAGGAGCCAAAGAGGTTCCTGGATCGGGTGACTTTCCTGACCATTCAGAGTTTGGTTTAGCAGGCTTATCAAGTACATGTATTATTCCTTCAATGATGTCATCAATGTAGGTGAAATCTCTTCGGTGTTTCCCATAGTTGAATACTGGAAGCTTTTGTTTTTCTAAAATTGCTCTTGTAAACTTGAATAAAGCCATATCTGGACGTCCCCATGGACCATAGACTGTAAAAAATCTTAAGCCTGTTGTTGGTAAATCATACAAATGACTATATGTATGAGCCATAAGTTCATTGGATTTCTTACTTGCTGCATACAGACTTAAGGGATGATCAACATTGTGATGAATAGAAAAAGGCATCATTGTATTTGAGCCATAGACTGAACTACTAGATGCATATACCAGGTGTTGAACCTCGTTATGGCGACATCCTTCCAAAATATGAGTAAAGCCGAGAATATTTGAATTGATATAAGCCAAAGGGTTCTCTATGGAATATCTTACACCTGCTTGAGCTGCCAAATTAATGACACCTTCAAAACTATATTCTTTGAATAATCTTTTTACTGTCATTTCATGAGATATATCTCCTTCTACATGAATATATCTTTCATGATCATTGTGACGTTCTAATCTTGCAAACTTTAAAGAGGGATCGTAATAGTTATTGTGATTGTCTAATCCTACCACTTCATCTCCCCTTGCAAGTAGCTTGAGTGAAAGAGCAGATCCTATAAATCCAGCCGCTCCAGTTACTAAAACTTTCATTTACTTTTCCTCAGTCTCCATTAAATAAGTCTCTAGTGTAAACTTTAGCTTTTACATCGGATAAATCCTCGCTTAATCTGTTAGCAACAATTAAATCACTCACTTTCTTAAATTCTTCCAAATCTCTCAATACTCTGGAATTAAAAAAAGAATCAGTTTCTAATTCAGGCTCAAAAACAACAACCTCAATTCCTTTAGCCTTAATCCTTTTCATAATTCCTTGAATTGAAGAGGACTTATAGTTGTCTGATCCAGTTTTCATAATCAATCTATGAATTCCCACAACTCTTGGTTCCATTCTTATGATGGTATCAGCAATGAAATCTTTTCGAGTAGAATTAGCTTCTACAATTGCAGTTATTAAACTGTTGGGGACATCTGCATAATTAGCTTTCAGTTGCTTAGTGTCCTTTGGCAAGCAGTATCCTCCGTATCCAAAAGACGGATTATTATAATGATTGCCGATTCTTGGATCGAGGCATACTCCTTTTATGATTGAACGAGTGTCTAAGTTATGAACTTCTGCATAAGAATCTAACTCATTAAAAAAAGATACTCTCATAGCGAGATATGTATTCGAAAAGAGTTTTATTGACTCGGCTTCTGTTGAATTAACAAATAGGACTTCTACGTCCTTTTTATGAGAGGCATCAATAAAAATTTCTGCAAGCAGACTTGCTCTATCGGAATTTTCCCCAATGATTAATCTTGAAGGATATAAATTGTCATATAAAGCACTTCCTTCTCTCAAAAATTCAGGCATGAAAACTATGTTCCCCGTACTTAACTTCTTTTTCATTTTCTCAGTAAAACCAACGGGCACAGTAGATTTCACTACAATGACAGCCTCGTTATTAAAGGTTAAGGCATCTTTTATAGCCTTCTCTACAGAAGTTGTGTCAAAGAAGTTATTGACGCTATCGTAATCTGTTGGGGTAGCGATAACTACTAAGTCAGCTCCTTGATAAGCATCTTTAACTAATAAGGTGGTAGTAAAATTTGTAGCCTTGTTTGATAAGAAATTCTGTATTTCTGCGTCGTTTATAGGAGATACTCTACTATTGATTAATCTTAACTTCTCAGAATTTACGTCATGAATTTTTACTTCATGATCTCGGGATAAGAGCATAGCATTTGCCAAACCAACATAACCCGCTCCTACAATCGTAATTTTCATTTCAATACCTTGAATAAGTCTAACTATTCTGATCTTTATAAGATCGTTTCTTTTTTAAGATTTTTAATTGTCCTACTTCTTCTTTAAGTTCAGCTATTTCTTCATGAAGTCTCATATATTCTATTTGTTTTCTTTCCAAAAACTTTATGGTTATTGAAGCTTTTTCAGAAATGCCTTTGGGTGTTAAAAGATAAGCATATCCCCACTTATTGTCTGATTTCTTAAAGTTTCCAAACTTTATCCAACCTATCTCTGAAAGGGATTTTATTAAATAATGAGTTTTACCTAAACTCACTCCTAACTTTTCAGCTATCTGTCGTTGAGTTAGATCAGGGTTTTCCTCTAGTAATTTTAATACTCGATATTGTAGTTCTTGGTTTGCCATATTCTATTACAACTGAGATTAAGTATTTAAAACCATTTTTGGAATATAAAGTCTAATCCTTGAGCTTTTCGTTGCAGATTGTATTGATAAGTTAGATCTCGTTTAATCATAATTTTCTTTTTTTATATAAGTTTCACATATGTCAAAATCTAATTGACAATCAATATCTATAGATACAGATCTATCCATTACATACGCAATACTCTTTTCAGGTATAAGACTTTGCTTTTCATTAAAATGATCGATTTGAATAATATATAGGGCACCGTTAAGTTCAAAAGTTTCAGGGGCTGCCTGACGGGATTCAATATCTATAGGGTTTGATAGAAGCTTTTCTAAAACTCTTTCATTATTTAAAGTATACATCCAGTATGGAGTTTTTGAAGTGTGGCAAACAGATACACAAGATTTTGCATCCGAAGAAATCATAAGTTCAAACGCTGCATCTATGTCAGTCGATGTTCTTAAAGGTGATGTCGGTTGAAGCAAGATAACATAGTCATAATCAGGGTATTTTTTGAGGGCATGATTAAGAACTTCAACAGAAGATGCGGTATCGGTTGCCAAGTGTGGCGGTCTTTTGAAAGGCACTTCGCAATCAAATTGTTGAGCTATTTCTATAATTTCGTCATCATCTGAGGACAAAATTACTTTTGATATGATTTCTGATTCATGTGCAGACTTTATAGTCCATGCTATCAAAGGGAGTCCAGCCAAATTCAATATATTTTTTCTTGGCAAACCCTTAGATCCCCCTCTGGCGGTAATTACAGCCAAGACTTTACTATCAGTTTTGTTCATCAGAATGATTTATGGGGGCATAATCGGTTGCCAATTCAAGATCATCGGGCCTTCCAACATCCAGCCATCTTTCATGCATTGGAAAAACTACCGTTCTTTTATTCTTATTTTTAAGTCTCTCAAATAAAGTTGGCATATCGCAAAATTCCCCTTTAGTAAGCAGTTTAAGAACTTCCGGATTCAAAACATAAATACCTGCATTTACAACAGAATGATGAATAGGCTTTTCCTCAAATCCTATAATATCTACTCCATTAATTTTCACGACCCCATAGGGATTTTGTATCTCGTGTTTTCGCACAGCCATAGTAGCAACAGAACTATGTCTCAAGTGATAATCTAGAATCTCTTTGTAACCAATATTAGTTATTAAATCGCCATTGGTTACAATAATGGGAAGTCTATGATCCTTTGATAGAAGTGATAGAGCTCCAGCTGTTCCTAAAGGCTCTGCTTCTTGTATATACTCTATGTTGATGCCCCAATATGAACCATCCTTAAAATAATTCTTGATTACATCGGGTAGGTAAAATACAGAAATTACAAAATTTTTAAAGCCTTGCAATATAGCTCTTTCTAAAATGTGCTCTAAAATTGGCTTTCCAGAGATTTTTAACATAGGCTTTGGGCAATTTTCTGTATGTGGCATGAGTCTTTTTCCAAAACCTCCAGCCATTATAATCAAGGTATTATTATGTTGTGGAGAAACAAGTTCTTCATCCATTAGATACAGGTCTAGTAAATGTCCTTGTCCATCTACCACTGGAATATGATAAATTTTTTCTTGGAGCATAAGTTGTACTGCTTGCTCCCTGTCAGTAGCTTCATCAACCACTAAAGGTGTTGAAATCATGATATCTGTTGCCTTCGAATCTATACCATGTCCCCGCAACAAGCCTCGACGAATGTCACCGTCTGTAATTACACCTAAGAGCTTTTTATTTTTATCTGCAATGATGACTATCTGTAATCCACTCTTCTCAAGATTAATTATGACATCGCCGATATTCGAATCAGGAGATAAACATAGTGAACTTAATAAACTCTTTTCCATTTTTTTAGGTATAAAATTTTTGAAACTTAGATTTATATGATTTGTTTAAGCAAGTAACTCTATTTTAATTCGATCAGCCGAGATACCTTTCCCCTTTTGAAAGGTTCCTTCTTAATGTTGTTCCTGCTGCTACAAGTGATTTATCTCCTAATGAAAGATTTTCGATGATCGTAGCTCCAGCACCAATAAAAACACCATATCCTGTAGCTACGCTCCCACAAATTACAGCACCTGGTGCTATGTGGCTATATTCTCCTATTGAAGAGTCATGATCTATTACCGAGCCAGTATTTATTACACTATTTTGACCGATAATTGATCTGCTTTGAATTATTACTCCAGCCATAATTTGACAGCCTTCTTCCAAGATAGCAGATTTTGAGATGCTTGCAGATGGGTGGACTACACTTAAAAATTTATACCCTAAATCAATAAACTTAGCATTAATGGTCTGTCTCAGAGTTGATTTGGTGGATGGTCCTATTCCATTAACCAAAGATACTTTGCTATTTTGATATTTTTCAATAACCTCGTCATCATCGAGGACTGGTATATTTTCAAAAATAACTTCATCTCGTACAGCTGGATCTGAAACTCCTATGATTTCAGTTTTATTTAAGCGTAATATCTCCAAAACTACACTTGCATGTCCGCCTCCCCCCAATAATATCACCGGCTTACTCAATTTCTTCTCCAACTTTAAAAGCTCTAGTAGCAGGTTTGCCTAAGATTTCCCAATAAAGGTTCGGTGATAAGCCAGTTCCCGGACGTTTAATGCCTATATTAAATTCACTTATTATCTCACCTTGTTTTATATCCTGAATCGCAAAAATACTTTTTCGAACTATGTCTCTATTGTTGAGCTCACTTGAAGTTATGTTTTTCGTATTATTACCCAACGCTATTTCAATTGATCTTATTGAGGAAACCATATGTTTTAGTTTATCTGGCTCCAGAGAGGCAAGATGATCAGGCCCATCCATAGAGCAGTCCAAAGTGAAATGCTTTTCAATTATTTGAGCCCCCATTGCAGCTGCTGCTATGGGAACTTCTATTCCTTTGCTATGATCAGAGTAACCAACAGACAGTCCAAATTCTTCTTCCAAGTGTTTCATAGCTAGTAAATTGATGTCTTTTAAAGGTGCAGGATACTGGGAAGTGCAATGTAGTAGTGTAATTTTTTCTTTGAGAAGATTTTGACCTTCATCCGATTGGAAAGCATTATTGAAATCTTTAAATGAGGGATATTTGCTTTTCGATTTGTTGATTAAACCATACGCGACTATGGAGAGGGCCGTTTTTATTTCATCCATATTTGCCATTCCAGTTGAAATTATCAAGTTTCGCCCTGTCAAAGCGTGATTTAAAAGGAACGGGCCATTGGTTATTTCGCCAGAAGGAATTTTAAGAGTTTGTAAGCTCAGTTCATTGACGAGAAAATCCAAACTTAGGTTGTCGAATGCTGTTGATAAGAAACTAATTCCTTTCTTCTCTGAATAATTGCGCAAGGTAGTAAACTCTGCATGAGTTAATTCCAATCGCTTCAACATATCATGTTGAGATTCACTTGAGTCAGTCAATCCTATCTGATATTCAGCCTTTTCCGCAGATAGAGTTACTAAAGAGTCAGCAACAAATGTTTGAAATTTAACTGCATCTACTCCAGCATCCTTAGCAGCATCTATCAATTCATGAGCTAATTCTAGATTGCCATTATGATTAACACCGGCCTCACCAATGATATAGACGCTCATGTCTAATCTATCTCCTTCAGAAGCATAAAAGCTTCCGCCGCTTGGCATCCGGATTGTACTCCTCGAAGAGACGACAAGGCTTTTATCGCCTCTGAACTCCTGGGAAAAGGGAATTCTCCCATCTCAGATTTGTAGAGCTTCATAATTTCTATCTTCTCTTCAATTTGATTCTCAATATTGATAAAGGTATTTGGTTTAAAAGTTGATAGATCCGGTCTTAAAGAAAAATCAGTTTCAGATAATGTTTCGTAGGCAAGTATTTTTTTTACAAAGGGATTGCGAAATACCTTTGTTGAAGCGACAAGGACATCAAAAACAACCGCATGATCGCTATGGGCATCATTTCGATAAGGTATGAAAACCGTATCTGGCTTTATCTTTAAAATAATTGCGCTAACATCTTTAATCAATTTAGATTTTGAAATCGTTTCTAATTCAGCTGGCAATAAACCTAATTCATGGGTTGCAGAAAATTTATATTTTTTTTTCACGTTTTCTATTTCAAAGTTGCGATCTTTTATCTGAGATTTTGAAAATCCTCCTTCTTGTGACATGCCTGTAACAAGCAGCCAGTAAACCTCAATTCCTTGACTGGCTAATTTAAGAATGGTGCCGCCACATCCAAGAGTCTCGTCATCAGCATGAGGGGCAACAAAAAGTGCTTTTCTCATAAGTAATCTCCCTCAATCTCGTTTTCTATCTCTAAACCCTCAATCAATACTGCATCCTTGCCTGAAACTTTGACAAGAAGGGAGCTTGAAGAGCGCTCCAAAATGTAACCAGGTTCAATATTCAAAGGATACTTATCAAGCTTTACAGAACATCTAGGTACTTTTATAAATTTATCTCCAACTTTAAACTCGGCGCAAGGGTAAGGTGGAGATAATGCCCTAACCAGGTTGTAAATTGACTCAGCTGGCATCCTCCAATCTATTAATCCGTCCTCACGCGTTCTCTTCCTCCAAGATGTTGCTTGATTATGATCTTGACTTACCATTTTGATTTCTTTGTAAAAAAACTGCATCGTAAATTCTTTTATCTGATCTTTCCCACAATTAATAATTTTTGTGTATAAGTCTTGCGCAGAATCATCTGGACCGATGGTTATATCTTTTTGATTGATTATATCTCCAGTATCAGCGCCTTTTTCCATTCTAAAAAAGGTTGATGCTGTCTCTTTTAAACCCAGAGCTATTGCCCAAATTATTGGATGCCTTCCTCTATTTTTAGGAAGTTTTGCAGGATGAAATCCGACAGTACAAATTTTAGGTAATGACAGCATGTCTTCTTGTAATAGATAACTCCAACCGAAACAATAAATTAAGTCTAAGTCATATTTTTTGAGAAAGGTTCTGGATAAATTTTTATGCCCAGAAGTCTCTAGGTGATATGGAATGGATTTACTTTCACAGATGCTTGTTAAATCCGTAAAATCAGAATTAATTGATGATTCAGATTTAGTCACCACAGCACATACTTCCACCTCTTGCATTTCTAATAAAACATTCAGGAATTCTTGACTGGATTTGACACATCCTATGAAACCGATCTTCAATTTCATGGCGATAAATTATAAAACTTCTTAAAAACTATATTATCGATAGATACGCTTTCGATTATATCTAAAATTCTTTCAGAACTACCTCCATCTCCATAGGGATTATTAGACTTTTTACAAATATCCTTAAATTCCTTTGATAACGCCTTATCTAGAGAGAGTCTGATAGAGTACTTATCCTCTTGACAATTAATAACTGTTTCACCAGAAATCCTTCCACTTTGTCTTCTACCTATATTCACGGTGGCTACGTTTAATGAAGGAGCTTCTATTAGTCCACTAGAAGAGTTTCCAATAACGACTTCACAATATTTTAATAAGCTTATATATTTTAGTTGTCCTAAAGACTCAATCAATAAAACCCTATCAGATTGATCGTCCTTGAATCTTTTCAGTAAATTTATGAGAGGTCGGGAATCTGGGTCAGCGTTTGGATATGTAATTACGAATTTATAATCAGAATAAGCCTCGATGACTTCTAGTAAGTTATTCAATGCATTTATAGCGCCATTTTCCTCTAAGGTTACGGGATGATAAGTAATCAAAAAAAAAGGAGCAGTAAGATCAAAGTCAAGCTGTTCTGAAAGTGAATCTCTGTCAAGTAAATTTAAAGACTTGATGCTGTCAATGCCTGGAGCGCCAACATTAAATACATTTATTGGATCTTCGCCTAACTGAATTACGCGATTTCTGTACTCTTCGGTTGAAGTAAAATGTAAATGAGACATCTTTGTAATGGAATGTCTGACTGCTTCATCAATTAAGCCTTCTGTAATTTCTCCTCCGTGAATGTGAGCAATAGGAAGTCGCTCTAACATTGCTGCCTGACTAATCGCCATAGCTTCAAATCTATCTCCCAAGACAATAAGTAAATCTGGACTATTTTTTTGGAAAGAATCTGTTGCTTGAACTAATGCAGCGCCCATTGATTTGGCAATGCCAATCGAAGAATCCGAAGAAAAAAGAAAATCCAAACGTTGTTTAATAGGGAAGCCATCCTTTTCTATTTGATCGATGGTATTACCGAACTCAGAAGAAAGATGAGTTCCTCCAACATATAGTTGTAATTCACAACTTCTCCTCTCATGAATACCCTTGATGATCCAATATAGTAGACCATACTCTGCACGTGTTCCGGTAAAAACTGCAATTTTTCTCATTTAGATATCAATAGGTGAACTAGGTAAATTTATAATGTGAAGCTCAAATTTACGTGATACCGGTAAATCACCTTTTAATGAATTCGAGAACATAGGTAATTTATCTAGAAGAGTCCATATAGGGCGAGTCATAACTCCCATAGAGTTTGTTTCTTCAAGAAACTTTTCTCTACTTTTCATATCTGGGCACAAAACCGCATTTAACCAATAGTTGGATTTAGCGTATTTGGGCTCTTCAAAAAATTGAAAGTCTGTTTCAGAAAAGAAATCTTTGTATCTTTCCGCAATTTTTCGCTTTTGCCTTAGAAAAGAGTTTATTTTTTCAAGTTGAGCACATCCTAAAGCCGCATTTATATTTGGCATCCTATAATTAAAACCTAGATCGTCATGAAAAAATTCGTAATCATGTGGCACTTTTGCTGTTGTCGTAATATGCTTTAAACGGTCACCTGAATCTTGCGAATCACAAAGCACAGCTCCTCCGCCTCCGGTGGTTACTATTTTATTTCCATTAAAACTCAATGTCCCATAATCCCCAATGGTCCCGGTATGTCTACCTTTATAAAAAGAACCTAAACTTTCTGCAGCATCCTCAATTAGTACAAGATTCCATTTTTTTGCTATTGAAACGAGCTCGTCAAGCTCCACAGGATGTCCAAAAGTATGCATAGGTAAGATGGCTTTGATCCTTTGTTTAGTTTTTGTATGGTAAGTACCATCATCCTTCTGCAAACCAAACTCATCTAAATATTCTTTTAAAGCTTTAGGACATAAACCCATACTCTCATTGGATACATCAACGAAAACGGGTTTAGCACCTGAATACAGAATAGAATTTGCTGTCGCAACAAAAGATAAAGCTTGGGTGATTACCAAATCGTCCTGTTTGACTCCAGCAACAGTCAATGCTGCATGAAGAGCTGCTGTACCATTTACTGTTGCAACTGCTCTTGTAGAACCAGTAAATTCTTCAATATTTTTCTCAAATTCATTTACAAACCCTCCAACACTACTGACAAAATTAGTGTCTATAGTTTGACTGACATATGCCTTTTCATTTCCCGAGAGAACAGGAGCATGCAAAGGAATAAAGTCTTTAGTTTTATAAAGATCTTGAATAAATTTTATAATGGGTTTGTAGTTCAAAATACTTTACGAAGTCATTTACATTTTTTCGTCAAGAAATTTATCTCTTTCTTCAAGATAAAAATTTTTAAGAGTACGACTAAAAAGATTCACAAGATCTTTCTTCGTCCATGATAATTGGGATCTCATTTTAGTAATATCTTTCTCAAAATTTTCAAGAACCCTCTCATCATATTCAGGTTTGTTTTTGATAACTCCAATGCTTTCGAAACTATCGAGTTCTAAATTTTCTGTATCTGTAAAAAATTCTTCATACTCCTTTTCTCCAGTTGTATCGCTCGCAGTGAGTAGGAGAGGCCATTGGTTTCCATCAGGAAGATAACTTGCGAATTTTCTAGCTTCTTCTTCAGTAACGCATATTTTGGCTGACAAGCCAATACTCTTCAAATATTTGACAGCGATTTCAGAAAAAGTAATTAAATTTAGTTCTTGATTAAGTTTAGGAAAGAAAATGTCTCTATTTTCGCCAAGAAGAGCGGACATTAAACATAGTTCTCCAGATTCGTTTGAAGTAACAAAATATCTTCTAATATTATCAGGTGCAACGAGCGGCTGTTTTTTTTCGATTCTTTCTCTAAAACTATGCAAGAGAGAACCATCAGAAAAAGCTACATTTGCAAATCTAGCTGTGGAAATGTTTATTTCTCGGCTTTTTTTCATCAAAAACATCTCCATAATTCGTTTTGACGCTCCCATCATGTTCACAGGGTTAGCTGCTTTATCAGTTGATACACAAAAATATTTTTTAACTCCTTTGTCGATAGATTGCTGTATTGTTTTTTTAGTATTGAATATATTCACACCTATCATTCTCATCAGTGTATAAGGGTCTCTCTCGCTTCTCACATGCTTTAGAGCTGATAAGTTCAATACGTAATCATACTCTCCATCAGAAAGAATAAAGGCGTCATATTCAGGCGAGTCAATATCTAGTATGAAAGTTTTAAAGTCTCCATCAATGTATCCTAAAGAGCTTCTAATATCTCGAACAAACTCAACCATATTATTCTCGCTTATATCAACAACATGAAGTTTCAGTGGATTTCTTCTGAAGATTTCCTTAGATACTGCCTGACCAATAGTTCCCCCACCTCCTAAAACTAAAAATTTCGAAGATGAAACTTCTGCCGAAAGATATTCTTCAAAATTTTGAATATCCTTCTTAAACAAAGGTGAAGACCTTCCAATTAATGATAAAACTTCTTCCATACATGTATACGCATTTCTTTTAATGTTATTTGCAGGCTACCGCAGGAATCTTCAAACAGATTCCGAGGAGCTAAATACAAAAAACAGAAATTATGCACCCATCCTGTTCAATTGATGAACAAGATAGCACAAGCTTTGATATTTACAAGTTATCTTGAAAAAAAAATTAAGATTTTGAAGATGAGAGCATCGATGTCGTACTTAAATTTTGGGACCTTATTGATCCTATTATCTTGAAGAAATTAAAGTTTAATTCTTTTTTTTAAAAAATGTCTCGCAAGAAAGAAGATTACAGACAGTAAGCCTCCGATAGTAGTTCCCCAAATACTGATCATTGCTCTTTTAGGGTAAAATTTTTCTTGAGGCAACATACTAGGCCCGGCTGGAACAAATACATAATCTGGACTTGCTTCGGTTACCATTCTATTTTTTATTTGCTCTCCTATTATAGAGTAAAGAACCTTTTGCATTTCCTTATTTTCATTTTTTTCTAATTGAATTTCCAGATACTCTACGTTTCTTGCTACTTCAGATACTTTTCGTTTTTGCATGTGTAGGTTTATCTCAGCAACAAACAAATCAAGCCATTTTTTTGCTAAATAAGGTGAGTAGCTATCAACACTAATAGTAACTAAACCCGTCATCTTGTCTTCAGTTATTTTTTTCTTATCAGAAAAAAACTTAAAAAGTTCAAAATCTGATGGAGGTCCTCCTTCCAGCAACCAAACTTTATTCACAGGATCATACAAGTCCTCATTATAAATTAGCGTATTGGTTTCTTTATCCCATCCTGACAAGGCGCCAACTTCAACCTCTAAATTATTGTCTGAGACAAATTTACTTATAAATCCCCATGATTCAGCAATATGGATTGCTATTTTGACTTCACTCGTCTCTGCAGAATTAGAGATATTTATACCGGCTAAACTAGCTAAGCCCCCAATCTGACCAAGAGCGCCGGAAAGACCTCCCGATTGAGCTTGAGCAGGTACCAATAAAACTTCAGCTTTATAAAGATTGGTTACTGAAAGAGCATAAGATACTGAAAGAACTGCGAATACAGAAGTTACAGCTATTATCTTAAGCCTATCTGCCCAAAGAACCTGAATTAATTCTTTGAGATTAATTTCTTCATCCTTAGGATGATCTTTCTGAATCTCGGTATTCACTGCTTATTTCCTTTGATCTATCTAGTTTATTATAAATTCTTTAATTTTGTAGTTTATAAGGTAATTTTATTCAAGTTTAATTTCGCAAAAATTATTGTTATTGGTAATACGACATCAAAAAACTTTGTCGGAAGTTCTATATTTATTTATCCTACTATTGATAAAGTTTTCAAAAACCACATCAAAATCTGAAGTTCCTAACGATCTTCTTATTGCCAATATCAGATTTTCTTAATTCAGCAATGATACTGGAATTAAGAAGTTTAAGGAGTAACCTGACTCTATCGTTTGATTTTTTAGATAAAAAAATCGCGTCAAGTCCTGCAAAATTTCCCTCTTTTATAGATACCTTATCTCCTTGTTGATAATCTTCGTACGAAATATCTTCCTGATAAACTCCAGATTTGTCCAGCTTATCTTTAATCCTTTTAATTATTTGTGATGGGATTGAAGGAAATTCTTCAGAAAACATGACAATTTTATTTACGCCATAAGTAGATTTTATAGATGACCAATTGTCCGCGAGTAAATTTATCTTTGTAAACAGGTATCTAGGGAAAACAGGTATAGGAAGATTTACCTTTTTATTTTTGTTTGATGAGAAAATAAGTGGTAAGAAAGTGTCATAACCCTGATTTTTCAAATTCCTTTCAGCTATAAATTCTTGATTTGCTTTGGTATAAACCAAGACCCAAATCACGTTGTCATTATGAATTCTTTCTTTATTCATAAAAAACACCAAAAACTGGTGCCCGGGGCCGGACTCGAACCGGCACGAAGTTTCCTTCGAGGGATTTTAAGTCCCTTGTGTCTACCAATTCCACCACCCGGGCATCATTATTAGGGACATTGTACTTTGTTTCATTCATTTTAAAAAAGTGGAGGCTGAGGTCGGAATCGAACCGGCGTAGACGGATTTGCAATCCGCTGCATAACCACTTTGCTACTCAGCCTTACATGTATTCTAAATATCTAAAACCAATAGGCTAGTTATTTAAGAAGGTTTTGGTAAGTTTTAATATATCCATACAAGCTATGAAGAGATATATAAGCTGCAATCCAAAAAAGGGAGACAGTCAAAATGAAGAATGAATGTCCAAAATTTGGTGAAATTATTAAGAAGGATAACGCAAAAATTTGTAATGTTGTCTTACTTTTAGCAATAAAGGTAACCTCAACAGGATTTTCTCCTTTGACTTCAGTTAAAATCTGACGGAAAGACGAAACAGCTATCTCCCTTATTACAATGATCATAGAGGGTATAATCAGCAGAAGACTACTTTGGTAAGAAATAAAATAAACAAGCGTGATGATAATAAGTAACTTATCTGCAACTAAGTCTAACAAGGCTCCTAAACTACTCGTTGAGCCCGTCTTTCTTGCAACATAGCCATCTAGTTGATCCGTAATGCCCGCAATAATAAACAAAAGGAGTGCAATCCAGTTATTAAGATCTGGCTCAGGTGAGGCCAATATTAGAACAGGAAAAATGAGGAATATTCTTAAGAGAGTTAGATAATTAGCCATAAAAACTAATTGTGAAGTTGTTTATAAATTGACTGCGCCGTAACTTTACCAATACCAGAAACTCCAGATAAATCTTCAACGCTTGCACGTTTAATCTGCTCTAGGGAGCCGAAGTATCTTAATAAAAGCTTTTTCCTGGAATCACCTACTCCAGATAACTTATCAATTGAAGAGCCTAAGGAAGATTTAGACATCTTTCTTTTTTGAGAAGATATGGCAAATCTATGCGTTTCATCTCTGATTTCCTGAATGAAATTGTGAAATACAGAACCTTCTTTAACTATTTTAGATTCCCCTCGAGTTAAATGAATTGAATCAAATGATGCCTTCCTCCTAACCCCCTTAGAGATAGATATAATGTTCACCGAAGAAAATCCTAGCTCTTTCATTCTTTTTTGTGCCTGCATTAGGTGTACCCTACCACCATCAATAATTATGAGACTAGGAATATTATTTTTTTTGCTTGAGAACCTTCTTTCAATCAACTCAAGTATTGATCCAATATCATTGCCAGAATTTTGTTTACTTATATTGTATGTTCTATAAAGGTCTTTTGCCTTGCCATTTTGACTATAAACTACACACCCAGCTACAGCACCATCTCCAGAGTGATGACTTATATCATAGGACTCGATTTTTTCTATTTCATCAATCTGCAACTCTTTCTTTAACGCTTCGAACTTATAGTCGATGTCCGGGTCCATTTTATTCTTATTAAGAGTAAATTCTGTATTGTTTTTACAAATTTCTAGAAGGCCTTTATCCTTCTTAGCTGGTTTAGTGATAATGGATATTTTCCTTTCATGAGCCTCACTTAAAGCCTTTTCAATTAGATTCTTGTTTCTAAGTTCTTGACCTACAACCAGAACAGATGGACAATTTTTATGAGAAAGATAATGTCGACTTAAGAAACTTTCTAAACTTTCGTCCTCTTCTATTCCTCCTTCTAATATGAAATTCTTATGTCCTGTAACCCAACCTCCATTTACACTTGTTACTCCTATTTTTCTCTTTACCTTCAACGCTGATAAATAAATGGCATCCCTATTCTTGCTAAATCCTGCAATGCTTTGTGTTCTCTGAATATCCCTTAGCGCCGATATTCTATCCCTGTAAACCGCTGCTTTTTCATATTGTCTTTTTGAAGCGAAATCATCCATCTTGTCATAAAATTCTTTGACCAAATCTTCAGATCTTCCTGAGAGAAGTAGGTCAGCACCTCTTACTTCACTTCTATAGTCTTCTTCATTTATCAGCCCTACGCATGGCGCAGAGCACCTACCTATCTCATGCTGCAAGCAAGGTCTAGTTCTATTCTTAAAATAAGAGTCAGAGCAATTTCTGAGTTTAAAAGTTTTTTGTATTAACTTTAGTGCATCTCTTACCGCGTAAGAATTTGGAAATGGCCCAAAAAATTTACCACTGTCTTTTTTCTTTCCTAAGAAAGATTTTGCTGAAGGAAAAGAAGAATGTGTCTCCACTTTTATCCATGGATATCCCTTATCATCCTTAAATTGAACATTAAATTTTGGTTTAAAATTTTTAATTAAATACTGCTCGTGCAGAAGTGATTCCAGCTCTGTATTTGTCAACGACATTTCGATAAAACTAGCCGCTTCAAAAAGTTTATTAATCTTCTCGGGTCTAGAAGAAACTCGAAAATATGATGCAATCCTTTTGTTTAAGGATTTTGCTTTACCGATATAAAGAGGGTACATAGATTTATCAAGAAACCTGTAAACTCCAGGTGAACTGGGAATTTCTCTCACAAAGGCCTTTATTTCCTTTTTTGAAAAAGGAATTGCATGAGGGGATTCAGTGAAAATCTTTTCTTCCATAAATATCTTCAAGTCTAATAATGTCATCCTCACCGAAATACGATCCAGTTTGTATTTCTAAAATTTCAACAACCTCATTTCCAAAATTTTGTACTCTGTGTTTTTCATTTGCATCAATTGAAATAGATTCACCTGGAAATAAATCTTTTATCTGATTACCTAGAGTTACGGTAGCTTTACCTTGGATGATATACCATGTCTCAGACCTATACCTATGCATTTGCATTGATAGCATTTGATTTGGATTGATGGATAAAATTTTAACCTTTGAAAATTCAGTTTCTAATAATACCTCGAAATAACCCCATGGCTTTTCTGTTCTATGATGATCACCTTCTGTGTGTAAAGTAAGTCCGTGCTCAGGATCTTTTTGTAGTTTTATTAAGGAATGCCACGAACCTAGATCAGTCCAGCCAGCCTCCAAACTAGCCACAAAATTATCTTCATTTGACTCAACAAATGCCTTATCAAATGACACTTCTTCAAGTTTAGAAAATTTGTCTTTATTCGGATAGAAATATAATTGCTTATGATTTTCTCCAGATAAAATGTCCATAATAATCGAGTACATTTCGGGAAATTTTAATTCAATTGATTTACTAAACCAGTTGCCTTCAAAACAAAAAATCCCGGCATTCCATAAAGTATCGGGCTGCTTAACCATTAGCTTGGCTTTTTCCGGATTGGGCTTTTCTATGAACGAATTTATAATTTTCAAGTTATTGCTTGACGGAGTCATCGAAATATAACCATATTCAGTTGAAGGATTATTAGGTTTTACGCCGAATAATGTTAAAGCTCTTTCTTTAAATTGGTTTTGAACATTAGAACAAGCCTCGTAAAAAGATTTGTTGAATTGGATATAATGATCAGAAGGCATGACCATATACCTTTCAAACTCCTTTCTCTTGATCGCAGTCAATACTGGCAATGTTAAAGCAGCAAATGTATTTTTTGATTCAGGTTCTAAAAAAACTGTTTCTACTTCCAGTCCTGTCTTGGAAAGAGAGTTCTCTACGAATTCTATGTATTTTTCTGAAGTAACTACAATGGGCTTCTCAAAGAGATCACGATTATTAACTCTTTGAAGAGTTAAATCGAATAAGGACAAGTCTCCGAATAACGAAATAAACTGCTTAGGCTTCTCGTTGGTTGACAAAGGCCATAGTCTTTTACCACTACCGCCAGCCAAAATAATGGGCCGAAATTTCTTAGCATACATGGGGTAATTATAAACTAGGATTTGGGAAGAACACTGGAAGAAAAGTAAGGTTTTAAGAATTCTTTATCACTCTTTGCATTCAAACTGAACTTTTTTCCAAGCTGGACTCCCCATTGATCAAAAGGGTCAATACCTAATATCAAAGCTTCAATGAATACCTTATGTTCGTACAAAGCTAATAAAAATCCTAAACTCCTAAGGTCCAAATTCTCTATTTGCAAAATAGAACATGGATTATTTCCTTTTACAGATTTAAAAGGAGATGATTTATCTTGCTTACCTTTTGTCATAGCTAAAACTTGAGATAAGAGCATTTCATAAGAATCATCTTTATCACTTCTATTATTGTTTATTCCAATGAAATCACATGATGTGTCAGTTTTTCCTTGCATAAGCCACTGAAATGTAGAGTGTTGATTTTCAATTCCATAACCTCCCCAAATTAACGGTGTAGTTAAAAAGGGTGACACATCAGAATCAAAATTTATTGATTTACCATTACTTTCCATCGACAACTGAGCAATATATTTAGTTAAAGATCGTAATTTAAAGTTATAGGTAAAAACTCCGTGGCTTGATATGTCCAAGGCATTCCTATTCCAAATGCTTAGCAAAGCCATTAAAACTGCGATGTTGGATTTCCAAGGAGTACTATATGTATGTTCGTCAGCTAAATAAGCTCCATAAAGAAATTCTTGATATGACAAATAGTCGGCATTCACAAAAGAAGGCAGACTTATCGAAGACCAAATTGAAAACCTGCCTCCCAACGAATCCAAAAGAAGAAATTGATGCGCCTTTTTAATACCGCAATCGGTCATAGCGGATGCGTTTGCTGAGATTCCATATAGATGGTCTTCCAAATTTACATCGGGTTTCTCTCTAAACCAATCTTTAACATATTCTAGATTTTTTAATATTTCTGATGTCTCAAATGACTTTGAAGAAGCAAAAACGATCGTTTCACTCTGCTTGCATTTTCGAAGAGCTTCTTTTAACTCCTCTAAATCGTAACTAGAACAAAAATAAATATTTATTTGATTGTCTGAAGACATAAATTCACTGAGAAGTTCAGGGCCCGTTCTTGAACCACCAATACTCAAGCAAATTAAATTTTTAAAAGAATAACCTGATTTATTTTGTTCCAAAAAGGATTTAATTTTCTTTCTTTCCGAAAAAATAAGCTCGAAACCATCTTCTGAAGTTCGATTTCTATAAATAGTGTGCGTGACTGCTCTGTCTTCAGACCTATTAATTACTTCTCCAGTTAATAATAGATATAAAGATTCTTTAAGATTTAGTAAATCAGGTATCTGTATAAGGTAATCCAATGCTTTTTGATCTATCCTTTGCTTTGAATAATCAAAAGCAAGAAAATCAAGTTCTATTATCTTTTCTTTAAAATCTGATGTGTCGTATAAGTCAGAAATATGAATACTTTTAAAGTCCCGACCAAGAATTGATAACCTTTTTTGTATGCTCTTCCTAACATTTTTCATTTGAGCAATCCTGTAATGAACAAATAAATAACGTAGAGTATTTTGAGCCAGAATATCTCAACGATTAGATGAAAATTCTTTGCGGCCAGCTCAATATTCATTTCCAACGATAACGGGTTTAAAAAAACTTACACACACAGAATTTACAAATCATAATGAGATAACAAAAAAGCGCATTTTTAATCTTTATGTAACCAACCTTTCTCAAGCAAGAGATCCTCTACATATTGAAGTAGGGCATGACCAGCAGTAATGTGGCTTTCTTGTATTCTTGCAGTAATGTTACTTGGTACGATAAAAGCAGAATCACAATATAATAATGCCTTACCTCCGCCATTCCCCAGAAATCCAAGGGAATAAATACCTCTTTCTTTTGCCAGCTTGAGGGTCTCAATGACATTTTTAGAATTACCTGAAGTTGTAATCACCAACAATATGTCACCTTCCGAAGATAGTGCTGAAAAAACCCTTTTAAAAACTTCATCAGAACCGTAATCATTTATACAAGCAGTTAGAGTAGATGTGTCCTGAGCAAGAGATAGGGCTGGAATGCTTTCTCTATTAACATCAGATGTCAATCGTATTAAGAATTCTGCTGCAAGATGCTGAGCATCGGCAGCAGAGCCACCATTACCGCAAAGGAGAAGTTTTCCGCCATTAGATATTGAATTAGAAATAATGTCTCCCGCTTCTAGAAGAACTTCGTAGGACTTATTACCAATTATTTGCTCTTTTACAGAGATTGATTCTTGGAAAGCCAGTTTTACCTTATTTTTAATATTCTCTGACATCTATCCTCCTCTTCAGCAGGATACTATACAACTTCTTTTTTTATTTGTTTAAAGATTGCTTCAAATTCTTGGAAGCTCTGAAATAGGGATGCTTTTTTTCCTCTACAAGAACTGAGGTGCCCGTTTTGGGGTTTCGTGATAGTCTTTGTCGTCTTTCTCTAGTTGAGAAAGTGCCAAAATTTCTCACTTCGACTCTAAGATCATTTGACATGGATTCTGATAATAATTGAAGAATCGAATTTACCGATTTCTCGATATCATCTTTAGAAAATGAATTAGTCTTTAACAATAAACTCTTTACTAAATCAGGTTTGTTCATCGCCTTTGTCGGACTCTTGCATTTCAGCTTTTATCAGATCACCGATGTTTGATTTAGAAGCCTCTTCTATTTCTTTATTTTTTAAAGCATTGTCTTTAAGGGCACTTTTTTCTTCCTGTTTCTCAAGAGCTCTGAGAGAGAGAATTATTTCCCGCTCTTTTCTATTTATGTTGGCTACAACTACTTCGATTTCAGTACCTTCTTCTAGAGGAGTATCAGACATAGAATTAATGTAGTCTTTCATAGGAAGATAACCGTGTACATCTTCACCCAACTCTAAGTCTACCTTATCATCAGAAGACCCAATTATTTT